>Ga0194063_10000004_pt1 | contig 207461 bp, 226 predicted proteins | sample SepL3720m_MetaG_FD_155459 | JGI IMG/M metagenome (GOLD analysis project Ga0194063, IMG submission 155459) | Anoxic zone freshwater microbial communities from boreal shield lake in IISD Experimental Lakes Area, Ontario, Canada - Sep2016-L373-20m | ecosystem: Environmental > Aquatic >... | reverse complement strand
CACCCTACCCTCCCTTGAAAAGGGAGGGTTAATTTAAAAAAAAAGCCTCCCCTTCATCAAGGGGAGGTGGATTTCAATGTAATTGAAAGACGGAGGGGTTTAGATCTCAAATCTAGCAAATTCTTTAATCTTCATGTTTTCACCAAACTTGACGATTAAAGCTTTAATCATTTCTTCAATAGTTTTACTAGGATCCTTAACAAACTCTTGTTTCATTAGATCTTCAACAGTTTCTGGATTCATAGCCGCAATTTGAAGACAAATTTCTTTTGTTAATTCAATAAAATCTTCATGTTTAGCCACGAAATCTGTTTCACATAAAAGCGAAACCATAACTCCAATTTTACCGGTGTTATGAGTGTAAGTAGCAACTCGACCTTGGTGAGTTTCTCTTTCAGCCTTAGTTTCAGCTTTTTTAAAACCTTTTTCTTTCAAAATTTGTTTAGCTTTAGTTTCATCACAACCAGATTCTTCAACAGCTGCTTTGATTTCCATCATTCCTAAACCCATTTCAGCTCTAATTTTTTTAACTAAATTTATTACTTCTTTTTGATCCATATTTTTATTTAATTTTTAACTCCTGCTGCTTTAATTGCCTTTCCAATTTCTTCGACAATCAAAACGATACTTTTAAGACTATCGTCATTAGCTGGAATAGCAAAGTCAACTTTTAAAGGATTAGTGTCTGTGTCTGTGATAGCGATTGTCTTGATTCCTCTAAGAGTAGCTTCATTAATTGAAGTTCTTTCGAAACCAGCATCAACTACGAATAAAATATCAAACATTTTATCCATTCCAGTTAAACCACCAACAATTTTTTCTAGTCTGATAATTTCTTTACTCATTTCTAATAATTCTTTTTTAGTAGCATCAACGAATTTACCTTTTTCAATTCCTTCTTTAAGATCAGCTAATTTCTTAACATTTTTCTTAATTTGTTCCCAGTTAGTGATAGTTCCACCTAACCATCTGTCAGTGACATAAGGAACACCAGCTTCAGTGGCTACTCTTCGGACAACTTCTCTGGCTTGTCTTTTAGTACCGATTAAAGCAATTTGTTTACCATTTCTTTTATTGTTATAGATGAAATTACAAGCTTTTTCGAGTGAATTAAGAGTTTGAACTAAATCAAAAATTTCAATTCCATCTTTTTGAGTATAAATATAATCTTTAGATTTTGGATGAGTCTTAGAAACTTTGTGCCCTAAATGGCTTCCAGCATTCAATAAGTCTTTTAAACCAATGGTTAAATTATATTTTTTGTCTTCCTTGACCGACGAAGTCTTGACGGAGTCGGTTTTGTCTTCTACCTTTTCATTCTTTTTCTTTTCTAAAGCTTCTTTTTCTTTCTTAATCTTTTCATTAAGAGTCTTGATGTTTCCAGCTGTAATATTGCTTTGTTGCTTAGTTTTAATAACTAAAGCTTTTTTAACCAAAGATTTTCCACTTCGATTAACAGTTTTTGTTTTTACCATATTTATTTCCTTATTATTAATTTTTAGTAGAGGGTTTAATTAACCCAGGAATTTTAGTACTAAAAATTGAAAAATATTTAACTTGAGAATTATATCATAAAAATAAACAAAGCCAGAAAGAATAGAAAGAAAACCCCGAAGGGAAAAAGAGAAACAGTTACTGTTCCCCTTTTTTGAAAAAATGTTTTAAGAATAACCATCGGGCTATTAATGGACCTAACCATAAAAACATAACCCAATTTACAGAACTAGTTAAATGAAAATACAAAAATCCAAAAATCATTAAACTTAATTCTATAAATGTCACCCCCGCTCTTCTTAATCTTGCGTTATCATCTTTGAACAAGACGAAAGCAAGCATAAATACTTCTATTAAAGTAGAGATTATCACTTGTGAATAACAGAAATATTCTTGTTGGTTTGAATTAATAAAAATGATACTTAAGGCAAAAATTAAAACTTTCAAAACATCCAAAACAATGAAACCAAACCATTTTTTCATTTTTATCAACTCTCCTCTCTGACCTTCTTCTTTAAAATACTACTAATCAACTTTCTTTTCGATGTATTCAATTATCTGTCCGATAGTCTTGATTTCCTCAGCATCTTTGTCTGGAATTTCAATATCAAAATCCTCTTCAATTGCCATTATAATCTCGACTACATCCAATGAATCAGCAGCTAAATCTTCAATCAAATTTGATTCTTCTTTTATTTCTTCTCCACTGATACTCAATTGGTCTTTAATAATCTTCGCTACTTTTTCAAAAATCCGTTCCTTTGTCATAACTTTCCTCCTCCTTTCTTTCTGACTCTGTTTTTTAAAGAACTCTATCAAGCAATTTCTTCTAACTTCTGTTCAATATAGTCGACCATCTGTTCAATAGTCTCAATATCGATGATATCCGAACTCAGAATTTCAACCCCAAATTCTTCCTCAACAGTATTCATTATGTAAGCCATATCGTGTTCATTGGCGTGTAAATCACGTCTTAAACATGATTCTTCTTTCACATCCTCTCCATTAACCCTCAACTGCTCTACCATAATTTCCACAACTTTCTTTAAAATTTCCTCTCTCATACATTTTCCTCCCCCTTTTTAAATTGCTTGAATTGTTACACGTACTAGTTTTAATAGCTTTAATCAAAACTATCATATAGTATCAAAAAACATGCTTTTTACAAGTAAATCATTTATACTAAATTATTGTTAAAATATTCTCATGTCCGAGACTAATAATCATAATCTATTAATACTGGAAGTCCGTCTACCTCAAACTAATGAACATACCTTTGAGTCAATGTCCGCATTACTGTCAAATTTCACCCAAGTTTCAAATCTTTCTTTCCTTGAAAAGTTAGTCGGCAAGAAAAAAACCATAGTTTCACTAGAAATTGTTCTTCACAATGGCCAAATCCACTTCTACATCGCCGCTCAAGCTGATAATGTCGAATTCCTGAAATCCCAAGTTTTAGCTCAATATTCCACTGCTATGATTCGAGAAACACCAGATTATTTAACTGAATTCCATGACCCTGAAAAACCAGTTGATGTTTTTCATACTCAACTAGGTCTATCCAGAATTTCCAACTATCCAATCAAAACCACTAAAGATTTCAACGACACCGATCCTCTAACCTCAGTTCTAGCCCCCCTTTCTCGATCTAATTCTACTGATGACTTTTTCCTTTTCCAAATTCTTCTAAGTAATGCTCCAAAAAATTGGCAAGGCAACATTGTCAGCACAATTCAAAATGGAATCTTAGTCGATAAAGAAAGAAACATCAGAACCGCTCACCCAGATAAAATGATTTTCGAACAAAAAATCCAATTCCCTGGTCTCTATTCTCAAATTAATCTTTTTTCCAACAGCCCTGGTCTAATTGCTTCAGTTTCTGGTTCTTTTGGCACCTACACCAATCCTCGAGGTAATTTCATTAAAGCTTTTTCTCCTGGATTTTTCACTAAAAAGAAACTTTTAATCTCAATTTTCAACCGAGAAACAATAGTTAGTCTTAAAGGTCAAATTTTTAATACCGAAGAACTCTCAGCTCTTTGGCATTTTCCAAATCAAAACACTAAACTTCCAAACATTGCTTGGGGTAAAAAATTATATTCCGATCCACCAGAAAATCTTCCAGTTGCTGATGGCCTAACTCCTGAAGAAAAAAATCAAATCACTTTCTTCGCTAAAACCGAATTTAGAAATAAAGATGCTATTTTTGGGATTAAAGAAGGTGAAGATCGCCGCCGCCATACTTACATAATCGGTAAGTCTGGAACTGGTAAAACTACTTTAATTGCTAACATGGCCATTGATGACATTCGTAAAGGTCGTGGTGTTGCCATCATCGATCCTCACGGCGATTTATGTAACCACATTCTAGATTACATTCCTAGCAACCGCATCAACGATTGTTGCTATTTCAACCCTGCTGATCCTGAATATGCCTACCCTCTTAACGTTTTAGAGGCCAAAAATGAATCTCAAAAAGAATTAATTGCTTCCGGAGTCATTTCTATCTTTAAAAAACTCTATGGAACCACTTCTTGGGGACCTCGTCTTGAGCATATTCTAAGAAATGCTGTTCTAACTTTAGTCAACACTCCTGGATCTGATTTAACTCATATCGTCGAAATCTTAACCAACAAAAGCTACCGCGAAAAAGTCGTCTCTCAATTAACCAACCAAACTTTAATTAACTTTTGGCAAAACGAATTTGGCAAAATGGATGCTAAATTCCAAAATGAAGCTGTTTCTCCAATTTTAAACAAAGTTGGTCAATTCATTTCTTCAACTAACATTCGCAACACTGTTGCCCATGCCAAATCAAAAATAAATATCCAAGAAATAATGGATCAGAAAAAAATTCTTATTGCCGATTTGTCTACTGGTCGTCTCGGTGAAGACAATTCTGCTCTTCTTGGTGCTATGTTAATCACTCAAATCCAACTATCAGCCATGAATCGTGTTTTCCAAGCCAGTGAAGACCGCGCTGATTTCTATCTATATGTCGATGAGTTCCAAAACTTTGCCACTGAAGCCTTCATCAAAATTCTTTCTGAAGCTCGAAAATTCAAACTTAATTTAATCGTCGCCAACCAATACATGTCTCAACTTGATAAAACTATCCAAGACGCAATTTTGGGAAATGTCGGCTCAATCATGTCTTTCGTAGTTGGAAATCAAGATGCCTACATTCTATCTAAAGAATTTGGTCTCCAATTCCCTCCAGAAGATTTAATCAAAATTGGTAAATACCAAGTCATTTGTAAACTATCAATCGATTCTGAAACTACTCAACCATTCTATGCCACCACTCTAGCTCCACTTTCTTGCAAAAACCAACAACGAGCCAAACTAATCCACACTTCTCAAGAACGCTGGGGTAAGAAAAAATAACTACGGCTTTTTCCATCCCGCCCACTTACAAGCTGGATATTTTGAACAACCAAAGAATTTTCGTCCAGTTTTTGTCTTTCTAACTACCCCATCACTTCCACATTCAGGACATTTGAACCCAGCATCTTCTTGAAATTGTTTAGTATATTTACATTCTGGAAAGCGATCACAAGAAATAAATTTTCCAAACTTTCCTAGTCTAATCACCAATTCACCCTCCCCACATTGAGGACACTTTTCACCAAGCTTTTCTGTTTCAACTTTAACTCTTTCGGCCCCTTTTTCAGCTAAGTCAATATTAATTTTTAGTTTTTTCCAAAAAATAGACATCATTTTCTTCCATTCCATCTTTCCTAAAGAAATTTTGTCTAAATCTTCTTCCATTTCAGCAGTAAAAGGCAAAGATAGAACTTCACCAAAATTCTTAACTAAAAATTCATTAGTTGCTTTACCTAGTGCTGTTGGCACAAATTTACCTTCATCTTTTTCCACATACTGTCTCATTAGAATAGTTGAAATAATTGGAGCGTAAGTGCTTGGACGACCAATACTTTGCTTTTCCAAAGATGACACTAAACTAGCATCAGTATATCGTGGTGGTGGATTAGTTTCTGATTCCACTGACCATATTTTATTAGACCCAATTTTTTCTTTTTCAACCAATTCTGGCAAGATCTGATCTTCATGTTTTTCCCCAGTAATTTTTAGAAAACCATCGAATAACATTCTTACTCCCTTTGATTCAAAAATACCGTTCTTATTGGATAATAAAACTGTTGTATTTTGCATTTTTGCTGCTGCCGCTTGAGTCGCAACTGATCGTTTCCATATCATGTCGTATAGTTTAGTCTCTCTAACATCACCATCATCGATGATGTTCTTTGATACATTTGTTGGTCTAATCGCTTCATGAGCCTCTTGAGCATTTTTAGCGGTATTTTTATAAAATCTGACTTTCTCCACCACATATTCCTTCCCAAATTTAGCTTCAATATAAGATCTAAACTCATTTATCGCCTTTTCAGACAAATAAACTGAATCAGTTCTGTGATAAGTGATTAAACCTTTTTCATATAACTTCTGGGCAATACTCATTGTCTGTTTTCCTGACCAACCAAACTTTCTTGATGCAGATTGTTGCAGTTTTGAAGTAGTAAAAGCCGGAAGTGGGTTTCTAGAATTTTCTCTTCCCGAAATTTTTTCCACCACAAACTCTTTATCTAAATTTTCAATAAACTTATCTGTTTCTTCTTTGTTAATAAAAATTGATCTAGTAAAAGTGTAAGTTCCATCAAAGAGTTTTAACTTTTCTGTCTTATAAACACTCTTATCATCAACTTTAATTAATTCCGCATTAAATTTTGCTTTATTTTGTTTTAAATCAGCATAAATTGAAAAATATTTTTCTTTACTGAATTTTTCTCTTTCTTCTTCTCTTTCACAAATTAACCTAACTGCCACCGATTGGACTCTTCCAGCCGATAAACCTCTTCTGACTTTTCTCCATAAAATAGGAGATAAACTATAACCTACTACCCTATCTAGAACTCTTCTACCTTGTTGAGCATTAACCAAAGCCATATCAATGTCTCTGCTGTGTTTAATTGCTTCTTCAACCGCTTCTTTAGTGATTTCATGAAATGTAACCCGAGTTATATTCTTTTTCTTTAATAAAGTCTTAACTTTAGACTCTAATATCCACTTAACATGCCAAGAAATCGCCTCTCCTTCACGATCAGGATCGGAGGCTAATAATATTTGATCTGCATTTTTTGAAGCTCTCACCAAGTCATCAACCACTCTTTTCTTTTTTGAATCAATCACATATTCGACTTCAAAATCATTTTTAAAATCCACCGCCATTTTGTTAGATGGCAAATCACGAATATGACCCACTGTGGCAATCACTTCATAGTCACTACCCAAATATTTACCAATTGTCCTGGCTTTGGTTGGCGACTCTACTATTAATAATTTTTTAGACATATCAGTCATTCTTATCTATAGTATCATCCCTGTCAAGTCACTAATTTATTCCGACACCACAACTTTATCCTTATATCTAGGCACTAATGTATCTGGTTCGTTAAACCAATCTTTCAAAATATCACCAACAATTGGTGCAGCCACATCAGATCCTTCACCCCCTCTTTCAACCATCACTGTAATTGCAATTTGCGGATCATCAGCTGGTGCAAAAGCGGTTAACCAAGCATGAGTATCACTGCTACCATCACCAACTTCCGCAGTTCCAGTTTTACAAGCAATTGTTGTCTTAAAATTAAACAATGGCCAAGCTGTTCCAGTTGGTTTACAAGCAGCTTTCATCCCTTCAACAATCGACTCCCAATTTTCTCTTTTAATATTTAAACTTTGACAATCAGGTTTAGAATCCTTTAATAAACTCATCTTACATTTGACTCCCTTATTAGCGATAATATCAGTCATTTGGTTAACCTGAAGTGGGGTCACACTCAAAAATCCTTGTCCAATTGATAAATGATAGGTATCTCCTAAATACCAATTTTCACCCTTTGTTTTTAATTTCCAAGTTTCATCTGGAGCCACCCCTTCCAATTCTCCTGGCAATTCAATCCCCGTTTTATAGCCAAAACCATATTTATTAGCCCAATCTTTGATTCTTTGGACTCCTAAATCACCACCTAATTTATAGAAAAATATATCATTTGAACGTTGAATTGCCTTAACAATATTAACCATCCCATCAACCATCCCTTTTTTAGTAAAAAGCCAATTTGAATAAGAATAATCTCCCACTTTTAAAATTCCAGTGTCTTCATAAGTCTTATCTTTATTGATCACTCCACTTTCTAAACCTGCTGTTGCTGTTACAATTTTAAAAACCGAACCTGGTTCATAACGAGCCGAAATTATTCTATTTAAAAGAGGCAAATTGTCTTTATCTTGTAAATAACCATTGATTTTTTGATTATCTTGTTGATAAGAAAAAACATTTGGATCAAAAGCTGGACTCGACACAAAATTCAAAATTTTCCCAGTTTTAGGTTCACTAATGATCACCACCGCCTTCCTGCCATCAAGTAATTTATAAATTTTATCCTGCCAATAGGCATCAATTGATAAACTCAAAGTCTTACCAGTTTCTGGATCTTGTCTCCCTAATTCTCTAACATAATTACCCTTAGCATCAACTTCAACCAGTTTTCTCCCATCAATCCCTTTTAATTTACAATCCATTGTCCCTTCAACCCCACTCTTCCCAATAAACTCATTATTGTCTAACTTAACTCCACATTTATCAGTTTTAACATCTTCAGCTGTCACTTTACCAACATAACCAGACACAAAAGCAGTTGACTGGGCATACGGATATTGTCTTTTTAAGGTCTCATTTTCATAAACACTTTTTGCAATAACTCGGCCCTTTCTATCAACAATTTCTCCTCTAAAAGCCGGAACTATTGTTTCCAAAACCCGATTATCACGAGCCATAGTTTGGTAATATTTACTCTTAATGACTGTCAATTTGAAAAGATTAACAACTATCACCGAAAAACTAATAAAGAGTCCAGCTCTTAACAACCAATATTTCCAGGAACTTTCATCTAGCTGGTTCATTCAGAAAAATTTGATACTAATCTAACGTGTTTTAATAAATCATTATTTTGAATTAATTCTCCACAACCCTTAACCACACATAAATCCGGATCATCAATAACTTGAGTTGATATTTTAGTTTCTTGTTCAATTAAAGTCGCAATTCCTTGCATTTTCGCTCCATTCCCAACCAAAGCGATTCCTCTTTTTAAAATATTCTCCATCAGTTCTGGTGGTGTTTCATCTAAAACTGATCCAACTAACTTAATAATTTTAGAAACATCCATACTAATTGCTTCTCTAATCTCATTTTCCCCTAATTTAATAGTTTTAGGCAAACCAGTTTCTAAATCACGACCACGAACTAAAGCTAATTTCTTGTCTTTCTCATTTAATAAGTTTCCAACTTCAATTTTAATTTTTTCAGCACTATTTGGACCAATTAACAAACCATATTTCATCTTTACATAATTAATAATACTTAAATCCAAATCATTTCCAGCCACTTTGATTCCTCTTCCAACCACCACTCCACCAACCGAAACCACACTAGCCTCAGTTTTGCCTCCACCAATGTCTACAATCAACAGACCTAATGAACTATCTGTCGACAAACCCATTCCAACAGAAGCCAAAACTGCTTCTTCAACTAGAACAACACTTCTAGCTCCAGCTGACAAAAAAATCGATTTAACGGCTCTTTTTTGAACCTGATTAATACTGCTTGGCACCCCCACAATGACTCTCGGTTTGAATATTTTTGGATATTTTGAAGGAATTTCATAAACCATTTTTAAGTAATAAGAAATCATTTTTTCTGCCGCTTCCAAATCAGAAATAACTCCATTTTTAATCGGACTAATCACTTCAATCTGTTTTGGTTCTCTATTCAACATTTCCTTAGCCTTAGAACCGTAAGCAATCGGTTGACCTTGATTAGATTTTGGTGCCGACAAACCAGTCCATTTCTTCTTCTTTTGTCTAGCAATCATGGTTGGCTCACAAACAATTACTCCCTTATCTTTAAGATAAATCAAAATATTACTACTTCCCAAATCTACTCCAATATCCCAGCTAAACGGAGCTATATATTTTTCTAGTTTTGATTTTAAAAAATTAGGAATCTTTATCACTATAAGAGTATAACAAAAGCTAGGTTATACTATTTCTATGAAATCTATTTCTGCGGCTATTGAATTTCTCTTTCTCAGCCTCTTTTTTATAACCCCTCTAATCTTCACTTCTTTCAATTCTGAGCTTTTCGAACTTCCTAAAATGTATTTTGTCATCACTTTAACAATAATCATCACCAGTCTACATTTAATTAATCACATTAAAAACAAAGTCCCTCTATTTAAAAGAACCTTTCTTGATATTCCTTTACTTTTATTCTCACTTTCTCAAATAATTTCTACCATATTTTCAATTGATCCTCACACTTCTTTTTACGGCTATTATTCCCGTCTTAATGGCGGTCTTCTTTCAATAATTTGCTACCTAATTCTCTATTGGGTCTTAATAATTTATCTTGATAAAAGTTTTAAAACTAAACTAATTAATTTTTTCTTAATTTCTGGAGCTCTGGTTGCTGCTTTTGGGATTGCCCAACATTTTGGCATTGATAAAGATCAATGGGTTCAAGATGTTCAATCTCGAATTTTCTCTACTCTTGGCCAACCTAACTGGCTAGCTGCTTATCTTTGTATTCTTCTCCCCTTTTCTATCTATAAATCATTAGAAAGTTTTTCTCAAAAAAAATACTTTCTATCTACGATCTACAACATAGCATCTATCGCCTATTTCGTTGCTTTACTTTTTACTAAATCAAAATCAGGTTTAGCCGCCACCATCATTTCTCTAACAATTTTCTTCGTTTTTAACTTTATAAAAAACAAAAATTATCGCAAATTACTGATTCTTAATTTTTCATTATTAATCATCTTATCTTTATTAATCAATAACCCAATCAAAGACCAAATATTTAAACAAAAACAAATTTCTTCATCTACGATCAACAATCTATCATCTAACATCTTGATTACTCCATCCGAAGACATCAGAAAAATTGTCTGGCAAGGAGCTTTTGATCTTTGGAAAAGATATCCAATTTTTGGCACAGGAGTCGAAACTTTTGCTTATTCCTATTATTGGACCCGCCCACTTTCTCATAATCTAACTTCCGAATGGGATTTTCTCTATAACAAAGCCCACAATGAATATTTAAATTATCTCGCCACCACCGGCGCTGTCGGTCTAATCACTTATCTAGTCTTTATCTTTTTTACTCTTTTTATTCTATTCAAAAAACAAGAAATTCCAGCTCTAATAGCTTTTATTTCAATTCTAATAACAAATGCCGCTGGCTTTTCGGTAGTGACCACTTCTCTTTTCTTTTTCCTTCTGCCTGCTTTTGCATTTTCTAAAAATGACGATCAAAAAGAAATTATAAAAGCTTTTAAATTCAAAAAAATTGGTTATTCTTTAATAATTATTTTTTCTTTTATTTTTCTAAAAAATACTCTTTTCTATTATCTAGCCGACATCACCTACACTCAATCCCAAAACTCTGATTCTAGACAAAATTATCAACTAGCCTATCAATATTCAGCTTCCAGTCTAAACTATCGCCCTAATGAACCTCTATATCTAGATCAAACAGCTCTAATCGCCGCAAAGTTAGCCATCATCACTAAGTCCTCAAATTACATTGATATTGCTATAAATAATTCTAATAAAGCTATCCAAATTTCCCCTGCCAACACTAATCTTTGGAAAGAACGAGCCCAAATTTATTATTATTTATCTTCAATTGACATTAAATATTTTGAAACTTCAATTAATTCTCTAAATCAAGCTATTAAATTAGCCCCTACTGATCCTAAGAACTATTACTTAATAGGTCAATTTCTAGAATCAACCAAACTGACTAAAGAAGCCATTCCTTACTACCAAAAAGCTATCGAATTAAAATCAAATTATGACCATGCTTACTTTGCACTAGGTAAAATTTATCTTGATCAAAAAGATTATCCAAACGCTACTAAAAACTTTGAAGCTGCTCTAAAAATCAATTCCAAAAATACCGAAGCTCAAGACTATTTAAAGCAAATCAAAGCTTCCCATTAACCACCTTCTCCACATCCCAAAGAATCATTTTATCTTCAACAGCCTTATAAAATTTTCCACCGTCTTCTTTAACATGGTCTACAAAAACTATTCCATCTAAATGATCTGATTCATGTTGAAACACAATTGCTTCAAAAGCATCTAAAGTTTTAAATTTCTTCACTAATCCATCTTTTCCAATTTCTTGCCAAGAAACATCTAATTTCAAATATCTTTTTGCTGTTCCAAAATAGTTTGGAAAAGACAAACAGCCTTCCAAAAAATCTTCCTTGGCCGTCGAAGCTTCAGCGGAGTCGGCAGCATCGGCGGAACTTTCTTTAATTACCTTTGGAAAAACTTTTTCTCCATAACTTTTCTCAATTTTAGGATTCAAAAATATTGAAATTTTCTTACTTTCAACATCTTTAATTCCAAAAAACCTCTTTTGCAACCCAATTTGAGTCGCCGCTAAACCAACAGCATTACTGCCTTTCTCTAAAACCTTAGATAAATCTCTAATTTCTAATAATAATTTTTTATCTATCCCCAAAATTTCTGGTGTCTTAATTCTCAGATTTTTATTAGGATAAACTAGAATCTTCTTCATAAGCTATTTTATCAAACAAAAAATAAAGTCGCCCTGTCAAGGGAGATGTCCGCAGGACAGAGGGTTTAAATCTGATAAAATATCTCATGACAAATATTATTTTCTTCGGTTCGTCCGAACATTCAGTCACTATTCTCAAAAAACTTCTCGAGATTAGAGATTTTAATGTTCTGGCTGTTTTCACTAAACCTGACAAAGCCACCGGCCGCAGTCAAGAAATAACTCAAAATCCAGTTAGTGATTTTTCCAAACAAAATAATCTAAAATTGTTCCAACCTGAAGAATTTAACGACAATCTACGATCTACAATCTACGACCTAAATCCTGACTTAGGCATAGTTGTCGCCTATGGCCCTCCTTATTTCACCCAAGATTTAATTGACATCCCAAAATTCAAAATTGTTAATATCCACCCATCTCCCCTGCCTAAATATCGCGGTGCCACTCCTGGCCCTTGGCAAATAATAAATGGCGAGACAAAAAGTGCCGTCACTTTTTTCCAAATAGATGCTCTTCCAGATCACGGTCCAATTATCACTCAAATCCCATTTGAAATTAATCCAACCGAAACTGCCACCACTTTCTACCAAAAAGCTTTTGAACTAGCTTCAAACAACCTAGAAAATGTTCTTAACTCTTATATTTCTAATCCAAATAATCTTACTGTTCAGGATCACGCTCAAAAAACTTATTTCCCAAAATTCAACAAAGAATCAGCCAAAATAGACTGGACTTGGGATATCTCTAAAGTTGAAGCTTTCATTCGTGCCTTAAACCCCTGGCCGATTGCTTGGACTGAAATCAAAAATCAACAAGACCAAACTTTTAAGATGAAAATAATCTCTTCTCAAATCATCAACAAACAGTTAATCCCGAATCAAGTTCAGATTGAAGGTAAAAAAATCGTAAATTGGACAGAAATAAACAAATACTATACTATTTTTGTTCGCTAACTTCTTTTTTAAGTCTTTTTATACACTTAGTACAAAATTTACCACTGACTTTATCTTCACCAACAGTCAAGGTAACCTTTTGGATATTAGCCATAAAAGTTCTAGGTGTTCTGTTTTGGGCATGTGATCGATTTCGACCAATTTTTGTCCCTTTATTGCATAAACTACATGTTCTCATAGTAAGGTATAATATCAAAACAACTATACTATTGAAATATGGCAAATATTATTTCCTTCCTAGCTCTAATTATTGCAATCACAGTTCATGAGTTTTCTCATGCTTTTGTTGCCGATCGTCTAGGTGATCCAACTCCCCGATCGAATGGTCGTTTAAGCCTAAATCCTATGGCTCACGCCGACATGGTTGGAACTATCCTTCTTCCACTAATTGGACTTTTCACTGGTCTACCAACAATTGGTTGGGCTAAACCAGTTCCAATTGATCCCTACAATTTAAGTAATCCCAAAAGAGATCGTCTCCTAATTGCTCTCGCTGGGCCTCTAAGCAACTTCATTGTCGCTATTATATTCGCTCTCATTTCTAAATTTCTATCTATAAACCTAATCGTTATCTACATCATTATTCTAGTTAACATTTCCATCGCCATTTTTAACCTCATCCCAATTCCACCTCTTGATGGTTCTCAAATTCTACTCAGCATTTTGCCACAAGAAACAGCTGACAAATGGGAAGAAGCCTTTTCAAAATATGGTTTGATTCTCTTATTAGCTTTTTTGTTTCTACCTATCGGTGGCAGCACTCTAGTCAGCATAATCATGGGACCAGTAGTTAAAGCGATTCTAAATTTTATTGTTTAAATTCTCAATCATTTTATCTATCTCTTTTTCGTTCATTCCGTGAACCAAAGCCCCTTCTTCCAAACTTTCCATTGATGCCGCCATGCAACCAATACAATGAAAACCATATTCATTAGTCAATATTTCCCCAATTTTTGGGTATGTCTCAACTAAATCTAAAATCATAATGTTTTTAGTTATTTTTGTTTTTTGTTTCATGGTCAAATTATAGCAAAAATGGTAGAATTAATTGTCCTACTAAAAGCAGAACTTTAAGAAGGTGTTTTTTCTAACTAATCTTCTTAAATGGAAAACGCGTTTCTAAGCTTTGCAGTTTAGAGCAGTCTTCCACCACGTTACTTTAGCGTGGAAAAGCCATCTTAGAGTAAACTTTTGGTGGGGCTTTCTTATATTTTCTTAATCATTTCCAAAATCATTGGTAAACTCTTTTGATTAGTCAATGCTTCTTTCTTAATATTTTCCATATATTTAGATTCATAGGCCTTTGGATTATTTAAATATTCAATCAAAAATTTTGATATTTCCCCATTTTTCTCTTTAACCCAACCTAGTTTTTTCTTTTCAATCAAATCAATATTCCCATCTTCTTGTCCACCAATGTGAGTGATTGCCACAAATGGAGTTTCAGTTGCCATCACATCAAATAAAAAGTTTGGACCAGCTTTCCCGAAAACCATATCGCTAGCTGCCAAAATCTCTCCCATATTATCAATCCAACCAAAATTTTTGATTTGAACTAAATCATCTTTCTTTATTCTTTTATAGAGTTTAATATATTCATCAACCAACTTATGTGCAAATTTATCAGTTCCAGTATTAATAATGAACCCAACTTTCTTCTTTAAAAGCATTAAGGCTGGCAATATTTTAGTCAAAGAATTAGTCCCCAAACTTCCTCCACCTATAAATATGACTGGTCTATCATCATGGAAACCAAGTTTTTCTCTGATCTTTTGTCTGTCGTATTTAATATACATCTCTGGTCTCACCCACCACCCAGTTCTAATCATTTGGCTATCAGGAATCCCATATTTATGACCAAAAATTGCTGAAACATCATCATAAATTATATGTAAATCAGCTTCTTTAACAAAAGTTATTGGATTAATAGTCCAAGGATCTGTCACCACATTCCATAGTTTAAATTTTTTATTTTCCTTAACTCGCCATTTAGCCAAAGAATGACTATGAAAAAAATAAGATGAAATAACTAAATCAGGTTTAATTCTTTCAATTTCTTTTTTGACTCTAGGAAGATTTAAAACTGACATATCTTCACATAATTGACGAAAATTCTTATTTTTAAAAAATTGGTGAGACAATCTGTTTGATTCAGGCAAATAACGATAAGCAAAAGTGTACAAATCACCAGCAATTCCAACATTAGCTTTTACTTCAGAATAATGAACATTATAATCATTTTCTTTTTCTTGGCTTTTAAGATAATTGAAGATTGCCCTAGCAATTGACCTGTGTCCCCAAGGCAAATCATCAGTTAAAACTAAAATTTTCTTTTTTATTTTCATAGTATTAGTATTTTACCTTAAATTTTAAAAAGCTCTCTTGATATAATATCAATACTCCGCCCGGATAGCTCAGTTGGTAGAGCATCCCCTTGGTAAGGGGAAGGTCTTGGATTCGAGTTCCAATCCGGGCTCAAAATGGTAAAATACTATTTGTCTGCCTAAGTAGCTCAGTTGGTTAGAGCAGCTGTTTTGTAAACAGCAGGTCGTGAGTTCGAATCCCACCTTAGGCTCATTGGAGGGCATGCCCTCCGAAGTTTCAACGAAGGAGGGGTGCTCCGAATGGTAAGGAACTTGTTTTGAAAACAAGCGTCAGTAATGACATGTAGGTTCGACTCCTATCCCCTCCGCCTACGTTCGCTGAAGCTCGCTCCGGCGGACAGGTCCGCCACTTTGCGAAAGCGAATAAATCACCTATACTATTGTGTGTTTTATCACGTTTATTATCTAAATAATTCAAAAAATATTTCCTACATAGGTTGCACCAACAATCTAAGAGATAGACTAGAACGACACAATAAAGGTTATGTTCCATCTACAAAAGAGAATCGACCTTTGCAACTAATTACCTATTTCGCTTTTAATAACGAAAAAGTTGCTTTTAAGTTTGAAAAATATTTAAAAACCGGTTCAGGCAGAGAATTTATTAAAAGACACATAAATCTTACTTTATAACTACTCCTCATATTTCTAAAAAAAACAACTTTTTAAATTTCCCCAACCTCAATATCAAGAACAGTCACAAACTGGTCATTAACCAAAACTCGATCAGATTTTTTCTTTCCCATTAAAGCTAAACCAATTGGACTTTCAAAAGAAATCCAATCTGTTTTTAATCTAGCATCATTTTTACCAACCAAAGTAATATTTATTTCTCTCTTATCCTGTTCAAAAATAACCTTGACTCTGTGCCCAAACTCAATAATTTCAATTTGTTTTGGTGCTTCTTTAACAATAGACAGTTTCAAATCATCCTCCGCTTCACTAATCTGGCTACTCAAAACTTGGGCTCTTTCACCCATAAAAATATAAGCCGAATTTTCTTTTAAATCCCCTTCCGCTGCTGCCTCTGACCTCTCTTCATAGGTACGTTTAAGTTCAAGCTTAAGCTCTTTAATTTCTTTTTGCAATTTTTCTCTGCCAAGTTTTGTAATCATAGAAACATCATTATAACAAAACTAATAGTTAGTTCTTAATTCAAAAACCACAACCTCTTCTTGTTTAACCCCAACTCCTTTATCAAAAGTTGCAAATTCAACCACAGTATTAAATAAATTGTTTACAGAAATATAATCTATTATTTTATCCATATCAGTTATTTCTTTTAATTTTTTATCAAAAATGTCTGTTTCTATATTCCATTTAGCCTTTGTAAGATATTCTCTGCCAGCAGCTGTTTTGTCATCTGTCCCTGTAAAATATATAGAATTATCACTAGATATCATTATTTCACCAAACAATTTTCTATTTTTAGCATAGGATATTGAACTAACTTCAACTGAAAATTTATCAAGTTTACTAACATGATCTAATATTTTCTCTTTTTCAACCTTTGCACTACCCTCTTCTCTTACGATGCCAGCCTTATCTCTAACAATATAAAAAGGTGCTTCATTTTCTGTTATAAAATTTTCTATTTTCCCCAAATCACCTCTCTCACAAATAACTAAAGGAACTGTATTAAAACCTCTCCTTTTAATTTCTCTGTCGCTTTCTATTTTACTATTTATTTTTCTTTCTAAAAACATATTTTTAAAAATAATTAGTCAAATTATATCATTAACCAACAAAGCTACTTTCTCCACACTTTTTGACCCCAACTGACCTATTCACTTTTATCTGATACAATATTATCCTTAGAACAAGCCCCTATGAAAAACATCCTGACAAAACTTAAAAAATGGTATGGTCGTCTCCACGATAAAAAAAGACATGTCGAGCTAATCACTGCGGCTCTTTCTGTGCCTATGATGTTAACGGTTATTCTAGTCAACCTTAATAATATCAACGCTCAAAAAAATAAACCTGAAGAAACCCAAACTCCAACCCCAATTCAAGTCATCATCGACAATCCTGACAAAAGCATCGCCACCACTTCTACTGGTCAAAAAACAACGATAGCCCCAACTAAAACTGAATGCAAAAAAGAAATCGGTCCAATCGAAATTCTCTCTCCTCAAGAAGGCGAAATCATTTCTACTGACAAAGTTTGCATCAACATTTCCACTAACACCCAATATTGTCCTGTCACTTGGTCCTACAAACTAGGCACCGACAATTGGTCTGAGTTCAATAATAATGACATTTGTCTTTATAACTTAACTCCTGGCAAAAAACAGCTTCAAATTAAAATTAAAAGCGCTGTTGTTGACAAAGTAATCACTCTCCAAAGAAATTTCATCTATCAAAACTCAAGCCAAATTAGCCCAATAGCCAGCCCATCAGCCACTCCTTCTAATTAAAATGATATCTATTAAAGACCTGTCTTATTCTTATGGTCAAGATTCACTCTTTAAAGAAGCCAGTTTCTTTGTTTCTAAAAACTCAAAAGTTGGTCTTGTTGGTCAAAACGGTTCCGGCAAATCGACTCTTTTCAAAATTTTAACTAAAAAAGAACACCCAGACGAAGGTAAAGTCATTCTTGATGGTCAAATATTACTAGTCCCCCAAGAAGTAAAACATGATGAAGAACTTGAAAAAGCCAAATCAATTCGTAGCTATCTTGATCCTAAAAACGACAAAGAAGATTATGAACTATTAAGAATCTTATCTAGGCTTGAACTCGCCCAATTTGATTTAGATGATTCCCCTCTTAACATGAGCGGTGGTCAAAAAACTAAACTCGCTATTTCTCGAGCTCTAATTATCCAACCAGACATTCTCCTTCTAGACGAACCAACCAACTTTCTAGATATCGAAGGTAAAAAGTGGGTCATGAATTTTCTAGGTCACTACCCAAAAACCCTAATCGTCATTTCTCATGATTTAAATTTACTCGATCAAAACATTGATAAAATTTTAAACATTAATCTCCAAACCAAAAAAATTGAAGAATACACTGGCAATTATTCTAGTTTTGTCAAACTTAAAGAAGAACAAGATGCCCTTTTAGTTCGTCAAATTCATGTTCAAGAACGACACATTATCCAAATGAAAAAAGGTTGGCTTAAAATTGCTCACGCTAGATCTGAAAAAGGGGTCCGACAAAAAATGAACCTAGAAAGAAGAATTGAAAAACTAGAAGCGAATCTTCCAAGCATGCCTCCAGAAGCAAGAAAATTTAAGATTAAGTTACCCGACCCAGCTTGGATTGGCGAGATGCCAATTATGGCTGAGAATATTTGTAAATCATATGGATCAAAAAAAGTTCTAACAAATGTTTCTTTTGACATCAGACGAGGCGAAAGAATTGCTCTAATTGGTCAAAATGGAGCTGGTAAAAGTACTTTTATCAAAATTTTAATGGATCTCCTCCAAGCCGACTCTGGTGAAATTGTTAAAGACGAAAAAATTAAAATTGGTTATTATTCTCAAGAATTTGAAACTCTAGATTTTAATAAAAATCTCCTAGAAACCATGAAAGAAAAATGTCACTTTGAAGAAGGTGTTCTTCGAGCTCATCTTGGCCGTTTCTTATTTTCTGGTGACCGAGTTTTCCAAAAAGTTGGAACTCTTTCTGGTGGTGAAAAAACCAGACTTTCAATTGCCCTACTCTTAGTCCAAAACTTCAATCTCTTAATTCTAGATGAACCAACAACTTACCTAGATGTTCTGTCTCAAAGACTAATTCTTGAAGCTATTAAGCACTATAAAGGAGCTATGCTCATAGTCAGCCACACTCCAGAATTTATTGAAGAACTTAAGCCCGAACGTAAGTTTTTACTGCCTGAAAACAAGTTTTTGCAATCGGTTTAATTTGACATTTGATTTATTTTTTAATTGCTTTACAATGAATTAATTTGCCAAAATGAAAGCATTTTAAAAGCAAGTTAAAAACAAGTTGAAGGCGAAGGAAACGAACCTTAAAACAAAGATAAATGAGAGGAGCTGGAAGTAATGGATGTTGTATCGTTTAAAAAAGAAGGAGTAAAAGAAAAGGTCCAATGGTTGAAAGATAATCCTAAAATTAATCGCGAGGATTATTATGAAGAATTAAAGGGGAAAGCAAAAGCTTTTGGTTGTTGGACTAAAATTTTTATTCTATATGAAAAATCAAAAAACGAAAAAATTATAAACGAAATTTTTGATAATTTAATAGAAAAGGCTAGCCACGATGGTGATATTAGTATAATAGACTCTTTCACTGAAAACCTAAGTAAGTTCCCAGGAATCGCAACAATTAAAGAAAACCTAGCTAAAAAAGCCGCAGCATTAAAACAAACAAAAAAAACCACTCCTTGAATTCAATCTAAATCAAACCTTGAATGACACTTTTGTGTTTTATTGTCTTCAGGGTTTTGTTTTTTTATTTAAACTAAATTTGTTACTATTAACTATGGATCTTAAACGAATCAATAAAAAAATAATCATCATTACTGCCATCATCATTCTCGCCGGTCTAATCATCAGCTTCATTATCTTTATAAACAGAAAAAGCACCCCCAAACAAAATAATTCCAACACTATTACCAAAGAAGGAACTTTAGTTAAAAATAACCCTGGCTTCGAAAAAGATGTTTGGTATTTCAGATATCAACAACCAGGCCTGTCAGCTATAAACTATAAATTAACTTTTAACGACAAAAGTGTCTGCAAAATTAAAAATAAAGTATCTAAATGTAAACCTGACAAAATCCAAAATAACCAAAAAGTCAAATTCACCTGGATTAAAGACACCAAAACTATTATTGTCAACAAACTTGAATTTGTTCAATAATTCTGTTAAAGTTAATTAAATATGAACATTCAAATCAATGCTGCAAACTTTGAACTGACTGAACATTTAAAAGAAGCTATCCACGAAAAACTAGCTTTGAAAATCGACCAACTAATCCCGAATTTCAACGACGAAATCAAAATGGCCTTCCTCCATATTGAAAAAGACAAAAAATACAAAAACTACACTCTCAAATTTGACATGACTCTTCCTGGGCACAAAAACACTTTTTACGCCGAAGCTTGTCACCATGATTTAATTTCTGCAATTGTCGACATCCGCGAAGCTATTGAGAAACAAATAAAGAAGTACAAACACGCTGATTAATGTGATAAAATACCAACATGGCTAACTCAAAAAAAACACCTAGAATTCTTATTGCCCTACTTTGTTCAGTTTGTGGCGCTCAAAATTATTTAACTGAAAAAAATAAAATTAATACTACTGACAAGCTCAAATTCCAAAAATATTGTAAATGGTGCAAAAAAAGAACTGAACACAAAGAATCTGCTAAACTTAAATAAGATCTATGCAAACACAATCTAAAGACAGAAAAACCTCTAATACTTCAGCGGTAGTCAAAGGAAACATAATTGTCACTCCTAACCCCCAATTTGGTGGTCCTGTTCAAAACAACAAAGGTTTCCGACCTAATTCTCGATTTCAATCTATAAATCGCGGTCGCCGATAATCTCTTTCTCAACATCATCCCAAGTTCCACAAGGAATTACTTTAATATCATTTCTCTTTGTTTCCTTATTATCATACATATAAACTGTTCCCTTATAATCTTTCGACAAAAAATCGACCAAACCAGGATTATCATCAACAATCCCTATAATTTGAGGGTATAAATCTTCTAAAACTCCAGCTTTCCATTTATTCCCATCTTTCCTCTCAACACCAAAAGGTCTATTAATTAATTCAGCCTTAGGAAAGCCATGTTTATCTAACCAAAACTGAGTTCCATTTCTAATGTATTCCGATCTAACCGTTATATAAGCAACTATTGGAATAATTTTATTTATTTTATTGACCACTTCCTTAGCATTTTCTATCAAAGGGAGGTCTCTCATAGTTTCATCAGAGCAATTAATATCATAAATAATTTTTTTAGCTAAATCATTTTGCCAATATGGGATATTATCAGTGTGTTTATACTTTTTAGCAATTTCAAGCGCAGTCAAATTTTCTGGATTTCCAACCTCATCAATCAATCTTTGGACCATTAAACCAATAGTGAAAGATAAAGTCTCATCAATGTCCAAAGCCAAACCTTTAATTCCAGCTTTTTCTAATTTTTTTTTAAAAGCAATAATTTCTTTGTTCTTAACTTTCATTTTTTTAATCCAAGAAAATTATTTTGTCACTTGGTCTGTTAACTATACATAATTCAATCCCCGCTTCTTTCAAAAGATCCCTAACCCCTCCAATATCAGGATAATTACCATAAGTGACAATTCGTTTAATGCCTGCATTAATCATCATTTTTGTGCAGATAATACAAGGAGAATGAGTACAATAAAGAGTGCTGTCTTGAATATTTTCACCATGTTTACTGGCTTGAATAATTGCATTTTGTTCAGCATGAATTGCTCTACAAATTTCATGTCTTTCGCCTGAAGGGATGTTCAATTGATCTCTCAAACAACCAAGTTCCAAACAATCTTTTGTGTTAGCTGGAGCTCCATTATAACCTGTGGTCAAAACTCTTCTGTCTTTAACAATTATGGCTCCAACATGGTGTCTCAAACAAGTAGATCTCTCTGAAACCAATGCTGTAATTTTAATAAAATAGTCATCCCAACTTAGTCTGATATCTTTAGATACACTTATCGGCTTTTTTTTATTTAATTTTTCCATATATTTCCTCAATCTGTTGATTCAAATAATTAATATCTTTATTATTTAAAATAACATAATCAGCCATCTCAATGCACTTTTTTAAATTTTGTTTGTTTGGGTCATCTGATTCCATCTCTCTTTCCTCATCACTCAAAAATTTTTCAAAAGAAATATCATCAGTATTACTCAAGCGACCTAAAATCCTTTCGTATCTAAGTTTAGGGTCAGTATTAACTGCTAATAAAGTGAAATTTCCTTTTTGTCTCAAAGAGACTATTTCTCCAACTGTTCTTAAACTTTCAATTACACAATTTTGACCAGATTCTAGAGCTCTTTTAAAAAGTTCATCAGCCACAAAACTAGGACTATTTTTTTCTCTCAAATCGTTAGCTACCAAAACCATATTATCTCGATTAATCTCTAAATTTCTCTTTTCAATCTCTTCAATCAAAAATCCTCTAGCTGAAAAATGTTTAAATCCTTTGTGTTGAATCAAATATTCTACTATCGTCCCCTTGCCTGCTCCAATTGTCCCTGTAACCCCAATTATTATCATTTGAATCATTTTATCACTAAATTTGTTAAAATAACTAATCTTTTCTGGGCCTGTAGCGTAGTTGGTAGCGCGTCCCCATGGCATGGGGAAGGTCAGGGGTTCGAGTCCCCTCAGGTCCACTTTAACAACTTAGGCCCATAGCCCCGCGGCGGCGGGGCCAAGGTCTCCAATCCCGCAGCTGCGGGACGAATCCTCAATTTGATAACATTGATTATGTTTTATGTTTATATATTAAAAAGTATAAAAGATGGAAATATTTATACTGGCTACACTTCTAATTTAAAAAGAAGGATAATTGAACATAATCTTGGTAAAGTAATTTCTACTAAAAATAGACATCCTTTAAACTTAATATATTATGAAGGTTACTTAAACAAAGAAGATGCTAAAAATAGAGAAAAGTATCTTAAAAGTGGCGGAAAAGCTAAAAATGATTTAAAATTGCAGATTGTTAATTCTTTAACAACTTAGGCCCATAGTGAAATGGTTATCACCAAGGTCTCCAAAACCTTTATTTGAGGTTCGAATCCTCATGGGCCTGCTTTAATATATAAGTCTCCAATCCCGCAGCTGCGGGACGAATCCTCATGGGCCTGCTTTAATATATAAGTCTCCAATCCCGCAGCTGCGGGACGAATCCTCATGGGCCTGCCAAAGTCTTTTTATGTTATTATTTTCCTAATATGACAAACATAACTAAAGCCGTCATTGCCGCTGCTGGCCGTGGCACCCGTTTCCTTCCTGTTACAAAATCTTATCCAAAAGAATTAGTTCCAATTCTTGCTAAACCAAACATCCAATACTTAATCGAAGAAGCCATTGGTGCTGGTGTCACTGAAATTGCCATAATCCACAGATTAGGCGAAAATTCTATTGAAAAATACTTTTCTCCAGATACCGATCTTGAAAAATATCTAATCGAAAACAATAAACTAGAATATTTAGACAGTTTAAAAACCATCTGGTCCAAGGCTAAATTAACCTTTATTCCCCAACCAAGCAATCTTCCATATGGAAATGGTTCACCTATTCTAGCTGCCAAAGAATTCATCGGATCCGACTCTTTCGTCTATATGTTCGGTGATGATTTAACCGTTGAACCTGTTGCTGGTCAATTTTTAAGCAAAATGATCGCTACATTTGACAAATATCAACCTGCTTCAGTTGTGGCTGTTAAAGACGTTGGCCCAGAAGAAATTTCTCGCTACGGTTCAGCTCAATACATTAACGATCCAAACTATCCAAACCGAATCTCAGCTATGCTTGAAAAACTCCCAGCCGATCAAGCCCCATCAACTTTTGGACAAGGTGGTCGCTTCATTCTTTCTAATAAATTTGTTTCCACTCTTGAAAACCAATCAACTGGAATTGGTAATGAACTTTGGCTAGCTGATGCTAATAACAGTCTTGCTAAATCTGATGTTGTTCTGACCCAAGCTTTCGAAGGTGAAGAAGATTGGCTCACCACTGGTGACCCTCTTCGCTGGCTTCAAGCTAACATCACCGTCGCACTTCAAAATTCAAGTTATAAAGAAGATTTAATGCAATTCATTAAGTCATTAGAATTTAGAAATTAGAAATTATATGATTACCAAGGCTGTCATTGCCGCTGGTGGGAGAGGAACTCGCTTCCTCCCTGTCGTCAAAGCCTATCCAAAAGAATTGGTTCCAATTCTTGCTAAACCAAACCTCCAATATTTAGTTGAAGAAGCCATTGGCGCTGGCATCACTGAAATCGCCATCATTATTCGCTCTGGTGAAGAAAAAATCAAAAATTATTTCACTCCAGAAGCAGAACTAGAAAAATATCTAATCGAAAACAATAAGCTAGAATATCTAGACAGCCTAAAAGCCATCTGGTCTAAGACTAAACTGACTTTTATTCAACAACCCCTAACTCTCCCCTATGGAACCGGTTCCCCTATTCTGGCTGCCAAAGAATTTGTCGGTTCCGACCCCTTTGTCTATATGTATGGTGATGATTTAACTATTGAACCTGTTGCTGGTCAATTTTTAACTAAAATGATCGCTACATTTGATAAATACCAAGCTGCTGAAGTCATCGCTGTCAAAGATGTTGGCATTGAAGAAATAGCTCGCTATGGTTCAGCTCAATACATTGACGATCCAAACTATCCAAACCGAATCTCAGCTATGCTTGAAAAACTGCCAGCAGATCAAGCTCCTTCAACTTTTGCTCAAGGCGGTCGTTTCATTGTCACTTCAAAAGTTTTTTCTCTTCTAGAACAACAAGGTCTATCTCGAGATGGTGAACTTTGGTTCTCCGACGCCAGCAACAGCCTAGCCAAAACTGACATTGTTCTGACCGAAGCTTTTGACCAAAACAGTGACTGGCTCACAACTGGTGATCCTATTCGCTGGCTCAAAGCCAACATCATCATCGCTCTCCAAGCCCCAAGTCTCAAAAATGATTTGACTGAATTCCTAAAGAACATAAAATAATCCCAAAAATCTGTTACAATCCCCTTAATATTTAAAAAAATATTTTTTTAATAAAGTGAATAATCTAGCTTGAAACACCGCGTTTTAAAGCAAAATTTTCACAGTCCCTTAAAAACCCGTAAGATTTGAAAAATGAGAGGAGTTGTATATTAATGAAAAAACTATTTGCATTTAGTATGAAAGTAATAGTAAAGATATCAGCAGTATCAATAGCAATTTTAATAACATTAATTTTGTGTAGTTATTATGAAATTGAACCAAACTTCCATTCACCAGACTTTTGTTTATTTTTCCTTATGTTTCTTTTTTCATCATTATTTACATTTCTAGAAATTATGGAAATAATAATCAAAAAACCAAAACGTTCATCACAAATAGTAAATATTGCTTTTTGGATTGGATTAATTGGAACAGTAATTGTATTGATAATATAAAAAATCTAAAAAAAGGAGTTGGTTGTAATGTTGTTTTCCATAAAGAATTCGAAAGAAAAGTGGGAACAGGCCATATTTATAAAGATCACTAGAGTATTATCTCCATGGCAAATACTTCTATTTAAAGTAATAGGAGTACTTATATTTATGTATCTTTTAACCCAAAATGCATTGTATGTCATATTTATTTTCATTTTAATGATAGTGATAGGGGCATTAGCAGCGGCGAAAGATTAAACGAAAGGAGTGTTTATTATGAGTAAAAAAACAGAAACAATTATGAATATAATATCAACTGTGTTTGTAATTATGGCATTGATTGCAGTTTTCTGGATTGGCATGGGGCCAAAACAATATATAAATATCGGGCCTGAAGGGATTACTGTAACAACGGTTGCACCAACCACAACACCTACAAATTAAATCTTACGCGGACCTTGTGGGTTTGGACACGAATATTAATTTATTCCTCTATCCAAACCCATTGCACTTTTTAAAATCCCCATTCGGGGCTTTTTTTTTGGCAAAAGCGACCTATAACTTGATTTTATTAACGTTTTGTAGTACAATCCTGCCCGATACCCAAAAAGTATCGAAAGTTCTTTAACAAAACGTCAAATTTAAATTAAACTCCCCCTTTCCGAGGTTCTGGTGTTTGCCATTTTGAGTATAAAATCTGCCCATTATATTCAAAATGGCGAACATCAAGCCAATTAAAGAAGGAAGGAGGAGAGAAAAATGAAAAAATTTCTAACTGTCATGACAGTACTTATTGTAATGTTTGCATTTAATGCAACTATCATCAGTAATGCTACTGTAACAACCCAATCCACCACCACTCAAAAGAGAGTGGCAACCGGGAAAGGTAAAACCTTATCCTTCAAAAAAGGCGCTAAGGTACTTGGTTGGAGAATTATAATGAACGGGAAAACATACTATAACTCATACTGTACAAAAACCAGATATTCTGGAAAAGTTACAGACGGAGTGATCAACTATTGGACAAGCGAGTTGGTCAAAGGTATGAAAAAAATTAATTGAAGTTTGACGTTTGGGCCAGGCAAACAATAAGCGATAGGTTTCGACTTATTATTTTGTTGTTTGTCTGGTAGTACTTTAACAATCCGTAAAACAAATTACTTGAGAAAGTTAAGAGCAATCGCTCTCTTATTATAGATCAGGCCAATCGTTGTGTAGTAAAAAATTAGAAGGAGTGTATTAAAATGAAAACAATTTTTAAAGTAATAGGAATTGTAGTAGTAGCACTTGTATTAATGGCAATATTTGTAAAGGTGTTCTTTTTCGCACCAACTTTGTATTATGCAAATGATACAAGCGCAGCACCTGTAACACAAAATGAAAAAAATGTTGTTGTTTCAAACCCAGCAATTGACCATGGCAATCTGCCTCAAAAACAAATTGGCCATCCTAACTGGTACACAGAAACAGGCACAAATGCAACTTACAAATGGACTTTCAGAGTCAAAACTGGAGAAATTGGAATTGTCGGCGGCCTTGTTGTTGATGGTAAAAATGGTGGGGTTTATAGGGCTTACAGTCCTGGAACTTATACCGTTAGAATCCAAAATGGATTTGCATTAACTACTAAGAAAGCTTGGGCTAAAAATGAATTCAATTTTCGAATCGGACAGGCAGTCAAATACAAATGGGCAAGAGGCACAATTGACTACGGTCCACTTAAGTAAAAATGTTTTACGGACAACAGTGGTTGTGGAGAAATAATATAATCGATAGTTTTCTATCTTTTATCCCTTATTTTTCCACAACCAGCTTTTTTTTAATTATTAAAACAAAGAATCAGCTTTTTTGTTTTGTTAACTAAAAACTATGAAAATTAAAAAACCATTAATCACCATCTATATGCCGGTTTTTAATGCGTCTGAATATTTAATTCAATCAATCGAAAGTATTTTAAATCAAAGTTACATTAATTTCGAGTTCATCATTGTCGATGATGCTTCAACTGACAACTCTTGGAAAATAATCAAATCATATGCCAAAAAAGATTCTCGAATTATCGCTATTAAAAACTACATTAATCTAGGTGTTAGTTTAACTTCAAACATCGCCATTTCTAAGGCCAAGGGTAAATTCCTAGCCAGAATGGATGCTGATGACATTTCTTTCACTAACAGAATCGAAAAACAAATCAAATTTTTAATTAAAAATCCTAAGGTTGTCGCTGTCGGTGGTCAATGTGTTGTCATCGATCAAGAAAATAACGTCATCGGTAACAAAAACTTCCCTACTAAATCAAAAAAACTAAAAGAAATGATTTTCTGGGCTATCCCTATTCAACAACCATCAATGATGGTCAATCTAAATAAATTACCAAAAAAATTCACTTGGTACACTCCAAACCAATCTTCTGCTGAAGAAGTCAATTTAATGTTCCGTTTCATGTTGTATGGTCAAATTGCCAATCTTGAAGATAATCTACTTTTCTATCGTCACTTAAATGGCAGTCTTTCTCATGTCAACCCAAAAGCCACTTTTAATTTAACTATTAAAAGTCGTCTCGAAGCTATAAATCTTGGTTTCAAACCAAGTCTTAAAGCTATTGCTCTAAATCTTATGCAAATAGGAGTTGTGACTTTAATTCCTAATAGCTTAATCAACGAAATTTGGTACCGAATTCGTGGCATTAAAAAACCAAACGGTCTTACTGTTGGGACTTTTGCTCAAGCCGAAGTATAATTATTTAATGCCTTTAATAACAAAAGTAAAAGCGCACCTAGATAAAATCATTTTAGCCCTAGTTTTATCGCTTTTAATTTGTCAAAATTTCACTCCAAACACCTGGCTAATCGGTTGGGACAACCTCATGCCAGAACTAAATATCTGGCTAAATTTAAAGCGTTCTATTTTCGCCGTTTGGCAATCATACCAAGGTCTCGGTCTAGTTGGCGGCATGGGCCACGCTACCGAAATCATCAGGCAATTAATCATTTTACCTTTCACTCTAGTTCTCCCCCACAATCTAATCCGCTATTTTTGGCAATTTTTAATGTTAATTTTGGGTGTTTTCAGTCTTAATATTGGTCTCAATAAATTTTTTAAACTTTCAAAAACAACCAGTATTCTCGCTTCTCTTTTCTATCTTCTTAATTTTGGCACCATCCAATATTTTTGGGTTCCTTTCGAACCATTTTCCACTTTTTGGGGCTTCTTTCCAGCTCTATTTTTTCTTCTTTGGAACTATTTAAAAAACCCAAATCGCAAAAATTTAATTTATCTTGCTCTAATTAATCTTCTGGCAATCCCTAGTTTCTATGTCCAAACTATTTTCATAGTTTATTTAATGTGTGTTTCAATAATTCTCATTTCCCATCTAATTTTTAATTTCAAAAAAGTCTCTTTTAAACTCTACAGCTCTATTCTTTTAATAATCTTTCTTCTAAATTCTTTTTGGCTCTTCCCTTTTTCCTACTATTTAAAAAATGATGTCAAAAACACCACCCAAGCCTATGGTAATTTAATGGCTAATCAAGAAACTTTTGACCGCAACCAAAATCGAGGCAATTTCTCTGATTTTATGCTTCTCCAAGGCTATTATTACGATTTTCCAAAAGATCAAAGCACCCTAATGTCTCCTTGGACTTCTCATTTTTCTGATCAATACAATCTAATCTGTGGTTATTTTGTCTCTCTCTTTGTAATAATTGGTCTCATTTCCATCCTTTCAAAAATTAAACAAAAATCATCAACAAAACTTTCTCTTCTATTAATATTTTTATTATCTTCAATCGCTCTTCTCTCAAACACCCCTGTCTTTTCTCAAATAAATTTTCTCATTCGTCAAATTCCTTTCATTAATCAAGTTTTCAGATCACCTTGGACTAAATTTTTAGTTCCCACTATTTTTGTCTTTTCAGTCCTTCTCGCTTTTGGTCTCGAATTTATTTTCAATCTCTTCAAAAAAATCAAATACTCCCCTCTCATTTCTAAAATAATAATTACTCTTCTTTTCGCTTTTGCTCTTTTTAAATTTATTTTCCCAGTTTTCCAAGGTCAGTTTTTTTCTCCTCAACTTCGACGCGAAATACCATCTGAATATTTTGAATTATTTAATTTTTTCAAACAAGTTCCACCAACAGCCAGAATCATGAACCTCCCTCAAGGTTCTTTTTGGGGTTGGACTAATTATCGTTGGGGAGTCAGTGGCTCTGGATTCCTTTGGTATGGGCTAGAACAACCAATTCTTGATCGAGCTTTTGACGTTTGGAACCTAAAAAATGAAACTTATTATTGGGAATTAACTTCTGCTCTGCAACAAAAAAATCCTCAAGCTCTCAAAAATATTATCGACAAATATTCTATTGAATATGTTGTTTTTGACAGAAGTGTCTATTTCCCAGATGAAAAAATCTATGGCAAATTAAGCACTCCAGAACTAAATCTTCTAGACCAAAATGATCAACTAAAAATGGTTAAAAGTGTTGGTTCTCTTGTCATTTTTCAAAATCAAAATCCAACCAAGACCTACACCACTAATAATCTAAACAACAGCCAAGAAATTGCCCATTTTAATCCAAATTTTCAACCTAAACATCTTCCTTCACCAGAATCTGTCATCTATGCTTTTGACCATGCCCCCCTCAAAGCTCCAGAAATTACTAAAATAACTACTGAAGATGAAAGTTATTTCCACTTTCAAAACAAAGAATCACATAATTTCTTAGGTTTTAACTTCCCCGATCTAAAATTCAACCAAGATTATCTTCTAAAAATAGAATATCGGAACATCAATGGCCAGTCTCTCTCTATTTCTACTTTTGACAATAATTCTCATTATTACTTTTTCAGAAATCAATTAAAAAAATCAACTGAATGGCAAACAGCTTGGTTTTTAATCCCTAAAATGGAAAAAGAATCTTTTGATAGTGGACTAACTCTTTTGATAGACAACCCTAGTTTCAATAAATCAGATTCAACAAATGAATTGGAAAACCCCCAAATTTATCCTTATCAAAATAATATTTCTTTAATCGAAAATTACCAAAACCCAATTATTAATCAAAAAAATGATTCATACATTGTCTTCCCTCAATCTTTCCATAAAGGCTGGATTGCCTTCTATTTCGATGGCTTCAAACCAGTCTTTTTAAAGAATCATCTTCTCTCAAATAACTGGGCCAATGCTTGGGAATTACCAGCAAACTACAATCTACAATCTAAGATCTATTATCTCTTCTGGCCTCAAATTCTCGAATTCCTCGGCTTCGCCCTTCTCCCTATTGTGTTCTGGAAAATTTTGAAAAAATAATATTAATAAATCTCCCTTTTCTTTAAAACCCCTCTGTCTTACAGGCATTTCCCCTTTTTCTTCAAAACCCTCCGTCTCGTTTCACTCGCCACCTCCCTTGACAGGGAGGCTATAATCAACACATAATGTAATGTGAGAAATATTACATCTGTTGAAATAATGACTCAAAAAGGTAACCTAAAATATCTAGAACAATTGAAATGGGCAGCAAAAATAAATAGACATAAAATGACTAAAGCAGAATCAAGAATTTGGTATGAATTTTTAAAAGATAGACCATTAAATTATAAATTTACTAGACAAAAACCATTAGATAGATTTATTCTAGATTTTTATTGTTCTGAATTATTGTTAATTATTGAGATTGATGGTGGTTACCATATGGAAAAGTTAAATTATGACAAAGAAAGAGATAAATATTTAAGTTGTTTAAATATTAAAACCATAAGATTCAAAAATGAAGAAGTACTTAATGATTTAGACAAAGTGAAGATTAAAATAGAAAATAGTATCAAAGAAAGAAAAGCCTCCCTGTCAAGGGAGGTGGCCCCGCCACTGCGGGGACGGAGGGTTTTAAAAAAAAATTAAAGGGGTTTAAACTGACTTAATAACTCCAGCCATTTTTTCACCTAATTCTTCAAATTCCTTTTCTTTCCAACCCATTGTTGTCATCCAAGGACTTCCAATTCTGATTCCTGATGGATTCATTGGACCAGCTTGATCATGAGGAATTGTGTTGGCATTAACAATGATGTCATTTTCTTCAAGTTTAGTTGCCACTTCTTTACCTTTTTCAAATCCACAATCTACCACCATCAAATGATTATCTGTTCCAAAAACTTTTATTCCATTTTTTCTTAAACTCTCAGCCAAAGCCTTAGCATTTTTAGTCACTTGAAGTGCATAATCTTTAAATTCTGGAGTGCTTGCCTCAGCGAAAGCTATGGCAATGCCAGCAATTGCATTTTCATGAGGACCACCTTGTAAGCCTGGGAAAACCGCTTTATCAATCTTTTTAGCTAAATCTGGGTCTTTATCTAGTCCTTTCTTAGTTATTCCAATAAAAGCTCCTCTTGGACCTCTTAATGTCTTATGGGTAGTGCTCATAATCACATGAACATATTCACTTGGACTTTGATGAACTCCACCAGCAATTAAACCAGCAATATGAGAAATATCAGCTAAAAGCCAAGCTCCAACACTGTCTGCAATTTCACCAAACTTTTTAAAATCTAAAGAATAAGGATAAGCTGTTGTTCCAGCAATCAATAATTTTGGTTTAATTTCTTTAACTAATTGAGCTAATTTTTCATAATCAATTCTTCCATCCTCTTCAACATCATATTGAACACTATTAAAAAACTTTCCCGAAAAAGTTATTTTTGGATGTCCATGAGTTAAATGTCCCCCAGCTGATAATTTTAGACCACAAATAGTATCTCCTGGTTCCAAAAGTGCCATTTCGACTGCACTATTAGCTGGACTTCCAGAATAAGGTTGAACATTAACATGTTGCACATTAAATAATTTTTTACCTCTCTCAATTGCCAAATTTTCTACTTCATCAACAATCGCATTTCCTTGATAATATCTTCGACCTGGGTAACCTTCAGCATATTTATTATTTAAACAACTTCCCAAAGCTTCTAAAACATCATCTGACGAACAATTTTCACTTGGAATCAATTGTATTTGTTTATTTTGTCTCTCTTTTTCCTTAGCTATTAAATTAAAAATTTGATCTTTCATAATTCATTATAACTCAAAATTTCTTAGTTTCATTCTCCCACTTAAATAAATCACCCAAAGATTTTTCACTATGAATCCTGTCAATAATTTTACTCAAAAGTGGAGCTAGCGAAATAACTTTAATTTTCTTAATTTTATTTTCTTTAGGGATTGGGATTGAGTCTAAAAAGATGACTGAAGTGGCACTGCAATTTTCCAAATTCTCCATTGCTTTTCCGCTCAAAATTGCATGTGTTGCACAAATAATCACTTCTTTAGCTCCATATTTTTTAACCACATCAGCTGCAGCACAAATAGAACCACCAGTGTCAATCATATCGTCTAATAATATAGCTGTTTTACCTTCAACATCACCAACCACATGAGCAACCTCACACTCATTATGTTTTCTTCTAATCTTATCGATTATAGCTAATGGCACTCCCAACAAATCTGCCAATTTATTAGCTCTTTTAACTCCCCCAATGTCTGGTGACACAATCACCACATCTTTATATTTCTTATTTATCAAATACTTAGCTACTAATGGATATCCAACCAAATGATCAACTGGAATATCATAAAAACCCTGAATCTGGTCTGCGTGCAGATCAACTGTCACTAATCTATCAACTCCAGCTTTAGTAATTAAATTAGCCACCAATTTAGCACTTATCGGCTCATGAGATTGAGTCCTCCTATCTTGTCTTGAATAGGCCATTTGTGGACAAATTAAGTTGATTCTCTTAGCTGATGATCTTTTTAAAGCATCTACTAGAATCAAAAGTTCCATTAAACAATCATTAACCGGACTAGCCATTGTTTGGATTATAAAAACATCATCTCCTCTAACTTTCTTTCCCAATCTCACATAAATTTCTCCATTAGCAAACTTCTTAATAGTCACTGGAGTCAACGGCAATTTTAATTTATTTGCTATTTTTTGAGCTAAAACAGGACAACTTGTCCCCGCAATCAATTGCACTCCTTTCATAAAAGCCCCTTTTTATTAATTTCTTGCCAAATAAGTTCATGTATTTCTTCTTTAGACATCAATTTCCCATCTCGACAACAATCTATTAGAATCCATAAATATGCTTCTTTTTGAGCCATTTTCTTATACTCTTTTGCCGATTCCATCTGATGATTAAAATCTTCCTCAGCCGCATCCATAAATTCACCTTTTGTATAATTTCTTTGGGCTTTTTTCAAAATATTTTCTCGACAAATTGGTGGGTCAACCAATAAAACCAAAACTAAATCTGGTTTAGCAATTTCCATTTGATTGTAACCAGTATCCCACAACCAATTAGCATAGATTTCTCTTTCTGATTCATCTTTCTTAGCTATTTGATGAACATTTGAAGTGAAATATCTGTTTGAAACAACCATTTTTCCAGCTTCCAAAGCTGGTTTTATTATTTTTTTACTACCATCAGCTTCGTCTAATAAATATGGCAAAACTGTCAAATAAGGGCTAATTTCCATTGGGTTTCCAAACTCTTTTGACAACATTCTTCCCACATGTTTTCCCCAAAAACTACTTTCATAATGAGGATAATCGTCAACAACAACTTCTCTGTTTTCTTTTTTTAATCTTTCTAATAATATTTCTGTTTGTGTACCTTTTCCTGAACCATCAATCCCTTCAATAACTATAAATTTACCTTTATTCATTCTTTTATTCTAGATTTTAACTCGGCTCCCTCAATTGTTTTCCATAAACCACAGTTCATGTCTCCTTCCCAACAAATCCCTGTTGAGATACAACTTGGGCCAGCCTTTTCAAAAATAATTGGAGCTTTAGTTCTGACTAATTTCAACATTTCTGATGCTAAAGCTTGAATTTCCCATTGTGATCTTCGACAACATCTTAGAGTGAAAAAATTTAATAAAGCTCTGACATTCATTGTGACTACAATTTTTGTTTTTAAAGATTGTGGTTGACAATATCTAGCATCTTCAGCCTTAATTCCAAGATCAATCAATTCATTGTAGAGTTTTTGAGTATTTTCAAAATGTTTTTGAACTTTAGCTAAAACTTTTTTATCACCATTTAAAATTGCTGGTGGAATCACATATTGAGCTTCACCTCTTTTTACATATCTTCCAGATTGAATCGAATAAGAACAACCAATTCTATGCCTAATTAATTGGATTTCTGTGACCCGACTAACTCCTTCAATTGAAAAAGTGAAAGAAGCATGTTCCAAAGTTGAAGTGTGACCTGAAGCCATTACTTGTTTAATCAATCTTTCTCTAGTTTCTTTATTAGTTTTTCTCTTTATTTCCTTAGCTCCGACTTGGCTATAACATTGTCGAATTGCTGCCACCACATTTTGTTCCGGATTTGCTGTGTAACTTAATAATTCTACTTTTAATTTATCTTTCTTTGCCATTTTTTTAAAAAAAATATATCTGACACAGATTAAACCATTATTAAAATTTTAGCAATCTATCATAATAGACCAAAATTTTTTGTCTTTGTTATACTAATTAAATGACCAAAACTAAAGACCCATTACACGCTCATCGTCACCACAAATACTTCAACATAATCATGTTAGTTTTAGGCATCGCAACAGCTATTCTTCTCTCAAAAAACCCAACTTTAAAAAATTTCCTACTAGGTCTTGGCAATTATGGCTATTTAAGTGCCATTCTCGCTGGTGCTATGTTCGTTTCCACCTTCACAGTTGCCACTGGAGCTCTAATCATTTTCACTCTAGCTAAAACTCTAAATCCCCTCGAATTAATTTTCTTCGGCATGCTTGGAGCTGTAATTTTTGACATGATTGTCTTCAACTCAATCAAAGGTTCAATTGATCGCGAAATTAAAGAAGTTTTCAGTAATCCCCGCTTAAGCCACTTCAAAAAATTAATTCATACTAAATATTTTGCTTGGATGATGCCTATGATTGGATTTATTGTTTTTGTCTCACCACTACCTGATGAACTAGGCATTGGTTTAATGGGCGTCTCAAAGCTTAAAAACTATCAATTCTTCCTGATTTCTGTCCTTAACCATTCCATCGGTATGTTTGTAGTTGTCTCGGCTATCGGATTTTTTGGCTAAAAAAAACCCCGCTATTTCAAACACTATAAAGTGTCAAAACAACAAGGGTTTTAATGACTTAACTAGATTTGTAGAAAATTATACTTGTTCACCATAGGTTTCAACATTAATGTCGTGTTCCACTTTTGGATTATTCTCTAAGAGATAATTCTGCAACCGATCTCTCAAGCCCTGATCAGACGTACCCAAAATTTGGCAAACCCCAATAGTTGCATTTACTAAAGCAGACCTATCAATCCCTGTGGAAAAAACCGGAACACCTGCTGGCATATTGGTAATCGAAGATAAAGATTCTGGTCCAATACCAACACCGATAACTGGCATAGCTCTCTTTAAACCAGCTATATTACCTGGTAAAGCCGCTGCCTTTCCTGCAATTGCAATAAACATTTTAACTCCACAATCCATTGCTTGTTGACAAAAAAACGGTAACGTTTCTTCGTGCCTGTGAGCTGAAATTATAGTCACAGTATAGATTATCCCCAACCTGTCAAAAATCTTAAGCATTTCTGATTTTTTAACAAGAGAAACATCACTACCGCTCCCAACCGCTATTGCTACTTGCTGACCTTCTTTAAAAACATACTCATTATTCATACTACACACTCTCCATTCTTTTTATTTTTTTATTTTTTTATCTTAAATGCCATTTTAATAGCAAATAATTCTCTACAAAATTTCAAGGTACTTTTTTAAAACGAAAAAAAATCCAGAGCAAAATCTAAATTATTCGAATTAACCGTATTTTACACTATTTTACTTTTATTTCAATTCAAAACTGACAGTCAAAGATTTAGTCACAGTTGAAGTTCCAGGTTCAAGATCTGCTTTAGCATTAGAAACAGATAAACTATCCATTATTGGGTAATTACCTCCACTATTTTCACTCACATTAATCACCTTGCCCAATTTTCTTCCAGAAGCTTTGGCAATCAAATCTGCTTTTTCTCGAGCATCAGCAATCGCACTATCAATTAAACTTTTTTGATTATCTGTTTGAGCACTATCTTCAAGGCTAAAATTTGGACCACTAACATTAGTAGCTCCACTACTATTCAAAAGATTAACCAAAGAATTAGCTTTATCAACCTCTCTTAAAACAATCTCAATCGTATTATTAGCTACCCAATCTTGTTTACTAGTCAAATTAGTCTTTTCTTGTTGATAAACACTCACATTTTGAGTCTTAATATCTTCTGTTGGAATCCCAAAACCCTTAATAGATTGAATTAACTCATTAATTTTCTTATCAGTTTCAGTCACCGCATCCTCTTTTTTAGACTTAATTGTGTTCACTCCAACCGAAAAACTAGCAACTTGATTCTTTTGTTTCACTTTAGATTGGCCAGTCACCATCACTTGCTCTGTCTGATTTAGGTTAAACTTCCCCCAATTGACATTTTTCCAAGGCAAAACAAAGATTGCCACAATAATTAAAACAGAAATTATTATTATCTTATTTAAATTATTCATACATTAATAATAGCACTAATTTTTTATATTAAAAATCAATTTAATAAATCAAACAACATCATTGTATATATCAAAATACATCATTAACAAAAAGGACATTTTTCACCAGAATAAGAAACATGACAATGCTCACAATATTTAAATCCTTCTGGAACTTTTCCAAAAGAAATCTTTCCATCAGCTGAAACATAATATCCTGTTCCCTCTCCAAAATTTCCCACATTCGTGCTTCCTGAACAACCAAAACTAGATTCAACTGTCAAATTTTTCATTACTCCATACATATAACCATCTAATTCTTTTCTATTAATAATCACTTCATTATCATCTTTTCTGAATTTCAAACTATTAAAACAAACTGAATACAATCTAAAAATCAAATCACTTTCTTCAACCACATTTTCTCCAAAATCATTCTCAAATTCACCTAAATATTCTTCAACAACTCTCTCAATTCGATCAAAATCATAACAATTATGTGATTCATTTAGCTCAAATAAACTAAAAATTTCTCCTAATTTTAAATTAACCGCAATTGGTGATCTAAGCATATCCATTTCATCTTTATTTTCTTTTTCTCCACTTAAAAATGTTTTCACTCGGTTCATGTCTCCAAAATCATTTTTCACTTCAATTCTATTACAGACAATTTTTTCATCAACTATTCTCCAAAAATCAACACAATTTGTGGGATAGCCTAACTTTTCATTCTTCGGACTAAAATGAATCCAAGTTTTTTCTGGATTATCTTTCAAACCGTTTTCAATCTTTCTAAATGATTCCGATTCTTCATAGACTTCACCTCTGGTCATTATTTCACCTATTTTTTCTCCTGATATTGGATTAAAAATATCTCCATCCTCATCAAATTCGTATTTTATCGTAAATTGCAAAAAACCAAAATCTTCTGCCAATTGAGAAATTAACTCCTTTTCCAAACTTATTCGTCTTTTTTCTGGGTTTAATCTAGCTAAAGAATTTTTCTCTTTTTCTGAAGAAAAACCAACTGTTTTTATATTTTCTTTATTCATATTTTTACTTCCTAGATTGCTTGCAACCTAGTCCTCGACTTTAGTCGGGATGCTCGAAAGTTTTGGTTATCCGGCTTGGTCATACGTAGCTTTAGCGTAGTAGACCTTTACGGTTGCGGCACAGCTTGGGATTTTCACCCAATTCCCCTTTTTACCCGCCGTAGCTTTTCAGCGTAGGCTGGGTTAATTATTTAATTTAAATTTTGAGCCTTAATAAACAAATAATCTGAAAGTCTATTAAAATATTTCAAAATATTTTCATCAACTTTTTTTTCTTTATTCAAAGCCACCACTCTTCTCTCTGCTCTTCTAGCCACAGTTCTAGCCCAATTGAATTCCAAAGCTCTTTTAGTTTTAAATTTCAAAAACTTATCAAATTTTTGATCATTTTTTTCAATCTCTCTTTCCAAGAAATCTACCATTCCAACTAATTCAGCTTCAGAATCACAAGCCAAAACACTCATAACCGCCATTAAGTCATCAATAATTTTTTCATCAGCACCAATCAACTCCAAAACTGCTTGTAACTCATCAATTGTTCCCACCGCTTCTAATAGTGGACTATTCTTGTCCACTATCTTTCCTAGAAAATGGCTTTGACCTTGATCTCCTTTTTTTGTTGTAATCATTTTAGCTACACTTAGAATAACCACAAAATTGATTAGTACATTTAAAACAACCTTCTTCTGCTCGAAGTGGACTGCCACAATCTGGACAAGCATTAAATTTAGTCTCCATTGCTGCTTGTTCAGCCCTAATACTTTCTAAAACATCAACTTTCTTAGTTGGATTTTCTAGCTTTGGTAACTCGATAACACTTTTTTCTTGATTGAACATATTCAATTGTTCTCCACGAGATATTTCCAAAAGAGATTTACCAACTGCGTCAAACATACTTAAAACAGTTCCAGTCCCTAGACCTACTTTCTGGCCACAAGAAACTCCAATTAAATGTTCAGAAACTTCATCCAAAGTTGCCCCATATTTAAGTGCCAAAGAAGCTAATCTTCCGGTCACTTCTGCTGCACCAGCCATGTAACCTCCGCTTTTACCTAAGTTAACAAAAACTTCAACAGGACCGTCCCCTGCTTCATAAAATATTGAAGTAAACACACTTCCCATGTCACATTTCTTCTTAACTCTGACTCCTCTAGCCACAATTGGAGTAGCTTTCTTTTTAGTAATTGCATCAATACTAACAGCTTCAGTTTTTGATTTAACACTTTGTAGTGGTTCAAAAGATCGAGAACCAGTTCTATAAACTGTGATTCCTTTAGTTCCTAAAGAATAAGATATTAAATAAGCTGTTCTGACGTCATCAACAGTTGCTGTTTCAGGCAAATTAATTGTTTTAGAAACTGCATTATCAGTGTATTCTTGGAAAGCTGCTTGAACCTTAATATGCCATTCTGGAGCAATTTCTAGAGCCGTAGTGAATACTGATTTTAAATCATCAGGAATTCCTTCAACTCCAGTCAAAATCCCCCCATTTTTAACAATTTTTTCAATTAATTCCTCGGAATAGATGTTCCTCTTCTTCAATTCTTCAACCAAAATTGGATTAACAGTGTAAAGAGTTTTTCCTTCAACTGTATTTTTTTGGAAACCTAAAGAGAAAACAGGTTCAATCCCAGAAGAAGTGTCCGCTATAAGACTGATAGTTCCAGTTGGAGCAATAGTAGTTAGAGCCATGTTTCGTGGTCGATAATCAGTGTTTGCAAAAACACTAACATCCCAAAGTGGGAAAACTCCCCTAGTTTTAGCTAGTTCGACTGAAGCTTCTTTAGCTGAATCAGTCACAAACTTCATAATCTTTCTAGCCCATTCCAAACCTTTATCAGAGTCATATTTGACTCCTAATTTAAAAAGACAGTCAGCAAAACCCATAATTCCTACTCCAATTCTTCTAGTGTTAGAAACCATTTCTCTGATTTTTTCGATTGGGAAATCATTGATTTCTACCACATTATCTAAGAAGTGAACTCCAACTTTAATAGTTTCTTTCAGTTCTTCCCAATTAATATCATTATCTTTGACAAAACTGACTAAATTAACACTTCCCAAGTTACAAGCATCATAAGGTAATAATGGTTGTTCTCCACAAGGATTTGTTGCTTCAATTCTTCCCACACTTGGAACTGGATTAGAACTTGATTCATTCATTCTGTCAATGAAAACCAAACCAGGATCACCAAATTGCCAAGCTAATCTAGTAATTAAATTAAAAACTTTGTAAGCATTTAATTTCATTGATACTTCTTTAGTTCTTGGGTTAATTAATTCATAACCTTCACCTTCTTCTTTAGCCACTGCCCATTCATAAAGTTTTTTGACGTTTGTTTCAATATCTCTTAATCTGACATCAACATCTCTGTTTTGTTCAGCTAATCTGATATCTTCAATAACCTCTTCTGGAATTGAATCATCACTACAAAATTTCTTATCAGATTCAATAGTTTCCATAAACTTATTAGTCACTGCCAAAGAGATATTGAAATTAGTTAAACTCCATTCATCAAGCTTGACTACTGCAAATCTTAAAACATCTGGGTGTTCAATTGACAACATCCCCATATTAGCCCCTCTTCGAACTCCACCCTGTTTAATTTGAGCCGTTACATCGTTATAAGCCTGCATAAAAGAAACTGGCCCAACCGTGGTTCCTCCACTAGTTTGGATATAATCTCCGTGAGGTCTTAATTGAGAAAATGAGAAGCCGGTTCCACCACCACTCTTATGGATCATAGCCATATTAGACATGGTTTCCAAAATTGATTCCATTGAATCTTCAACTGGCAACACAAAACAAGCTGATAATTGTTGTTTTGCTTTTCCAGCATTAACTAAACATGGAGTATTTGGAAAAAATTTCTGTTGCGCCATTAAGTTGTAGAATTCCAAAGCTGTTTTTTCGACTTCAGCGTCGCTTCCATTAAAGTTTTTATCACCTTTTGCCACATTAATAGCTACTCTCCAAAAAATATCACCAGCACTTTCCACTGGTTTACCATCTTTATCTTTCATTGCATACCTAGTTTCTGCAATATATTTGGCATTATCTGATAATTTTGGTTCCATTAAACCTAAAACGGAATTTTGACGAAAATTTGTGTCGGTCATTTATTTATTTTTTAAATTTTTTAACTTTTTAAAATTAACTATTAATTTTTCAAATTCATTAATTGAATTAATATCCAAATAAACAGTTGCAAAACGAATATAAGCCACCGGATCTATGTTTTTTAACTTCTCCAAAATCATCAAACCAATCTCTTTTGATGGAATTTCAACACTTGGCCAATTTAAAAGCTTCATTTCAATTTCATCAATCATTTTTTCTTTTTCATCTTTACTCATCTTCCAAAAAGCCTTGTCAAAGCATTTAATCAACTTATCTCGGTTATAATCTTCCACTTTTCCACTCTTTTTAATCACTTTCAAGTCAATATTACCAACTCTTTCATAAGTGGTGAATCTCTTTGAACAACCAATGCATTCTCTTCGGCGTCGAGTCGCTTTTCCATCATCAGCCTCACGACTTTCTAAGACGTTTGATTCAAGACTAGCGCAGTATGGGCACAACATATTTTGTAATTTTTATTATAATTAATAAAACACTATCTCTAGTGGATGTTAACCATCATACCCACCACCAATAGGGGCAGTCAATAATACAAAATATATCAAAACCGCATTTTGCAATTATTCCGCGGGAAATAAAAAAATAAATAATTTTAGACCAAAAAAAATATCGCTTTGTATGTACAAAAGTACAACTCTACGATATTTTTAATCTGAATTTAATTAAAATTTACTTAAAGGTGGTTGTCGTTATATTCTGTTAAAGTGACTGTGGTTATATTTGGTTTTGGAGTTAAAAAATCAATTGCATTTTCAGCACGCTCCACCATATGTGAAAAAATCTTTCCTTCTTTTTTAATAAATTGCCATTGCTCAAGATATTTTGCTTCTTCCATCATCAAATACAATGTAATAACAGGAAAACCTCCAAACCATGGGATACTACCATTTTCTTTATAAGCACTTTGCCATTGATCAAAAGAAAACTTTCCTTTCAAATTTTGCATGATTATCACCAATAATTCCTGACTATAACTTTGTTCCTTCAACATCTCGACTACCTGTTCAAAGCTTAATTCCAATTCTATCTTCACTTTTTTCTCCATTTCAAATACCTCCCTCTCTTTTTTCAATATATTTTTCAAACAAGAAAACAATCTTCCTGTGAATTTTTTTTAAATTTCAGATTATTAAAGAACTAACCAATTACTGTATCGATTTGACTTAGTGCGATACTAAAAAATCAATAAACGAGTATAGCATGTAGTTTTGATATAATAGTCCATGCAAAAAATCATTAAATTCTTAAAAGAAGTTGCAGTTGAATTCAAGAACATAACTTGGCCTAAAAAAGATACTTTAATTCAGCTCACAATTGTGGTAATATCAATCTCCATCGTCGTCTCTCTAATTTTAGGGGGTTTCGATTACTTATTTACAAATTCTATTAATATATTAGGTGGAATAACCAAAAAATAACAATGCCAAAAACTTCTGCTAAAACTAATAAAAAAGACTACTTATTCCAGTTGTCACCAAACAGTCCTAGTATTGATGCCGCTTGGTATGTCATCAACACCTATTCTGGTCACGAATATAAAGCTATTGAAGCTTTAAAAACCAGAATTAAAACCATGGGTCTAGAAGATCAAATCTTCCAAGCCATCGTCCCAATTCAAAGTAAAATGGTCATTCGTCGTGGTCAAAAAGTTAAAACTCAAGAAAAAACTTTCCCTGGTTATGTCTTAATCCAAATGGTACTAAATGATGATTCTTGGATCACAGTTCGAACCACTCAAGGTGTCACTGGCTTCATCGGCATCGAAAACACTCCATCCCCTATTTCTCAAAAAGAAGTTGATGTCATTCTTCAAACAACCGAAGAAGACAAACCAAAATTCCAAACTCCTTTCACTATTGGTGACGTTGTTAAGGTCACTAATGGTCCATTCGCTGATTTCATTGGAACTATTGATTCAATCGACCAAGAAAAAGGTAAAATCCGAGTTCTTGTGTCTTTCTTTGAAAGAGAAACTCCAGTCGAACTAGATTTCTTACAAGTTAGTAAAGAATTATAAAAAAATTATGGCAAAAAAAATTAAAACAATCGTAAAACTCACAATCTCAGCTGGAACCGCAAATGCAGCTCCTCCAGTTGGAACCGCTCTTGGTCCTCATGGTATTAAAATCATGGATTTCTGTAATGAATTCAATGAAAAAACCAAAGATATGCGTGGATCATTAATCCCATCAGTCATCACTATCTACGAAGATCGTTCTTTTGACTTCATTATCAAAAAACCTCCAGTTTCTGACATGATCAAAAAAATGTCTGGAATCGAAAAAGGTGCTTCTAACGCTGGTCGAGAAAAAGCCGGTAAATTAAGCATGGCTCAAGTTGGAGAAATAGCCAATAATAAACTAGTTGATTTAAATACTAAAGATTTAGAAGCTGCCAAGAAATCAGTCATGGGAACTGCTAAATCAATGGGTGTTGAAATCACAGAGTAAATTAATAATTTAAACAAAAAAATATGAGCAAAACCACTCAAGAAAACAAGGCAAAAGTTGCCAAGAAAAAAACCAAAGTGGAAGAAATTGACACAGTTCAATCTCAAAAGGCCATAACCGAAACTGAAATACAAGCTGACTTGTCCGCCGAAGCTTCAGCAAAGGTGGAAGCCGAAACCACAAAAACAATCAGAACTGCTAAAGTTCGAGGTAAAAAATATAAAGCCGCCAAGAAAAACATTGACGTCAATAAATATTACCCTATTAAAGAAGCAGTTGAATTAATGAAAAAAGCTTCCTTCTCTAAATTTGAAGGTAAAGTTGAAGCCCATGTCACTATTTATGACATCGGTAATGTTGGTGAAATCACCTTTCCTCACCTTGAAACAACCAGCAAAAAAGTTGTAGTTTTAAATGATGCTATTCTAGCCGAAATTAAAGATGGTCAAGTTAATTTTGACATCCTAATCGCCACTCCAGCTACCATGCCTAAACTTCTTCCTTTTGCAAAACTTCTTGGTCCAAAAGGTTTAATGCCTAATCCAAAAAATGGCACTCTAACTGACAAACCAGAAGAATCAGTTAAAAAACTATCAGTTGCTAAAACTATAGTAAGAACTGAAAAGAAAGCCCCAGTTGTCCATATAATTGTTGGAAAAGTTTCTCAATCAACTGAAGAATTGATCAAAAACATTAATGAACTAATTAAAGTCATTAAAGCAGCTAAGATTAAAAAATTAGCCATCTGTGCCACCATGGGTCCAGCTGTCAAGATCGAAGTAAAATAAAATTAAAAGAATTTTAAAAAAACTCTCTGATTATTCAGGGAGTTTTTTGTTTTAATTTAATAAAATTTTTAATTCTTTTCAAATCTTTTCTAGAAAATGATTTATTAAAAATTATTCTGTGCAAATATGGAATCACACTTTTATCACCCTTTTCAATAATAAAGTTTGCCATTTTATCAAGATAATTTCTGTAATCAAGATCAACCTTTTTATACGATGGTCCAGAACCAATTTCACCAAGTCCAAAAATTAAACCTTTTATAGCCCCTTTCCCACCCTTTTCAAAAATAAAATTTTCCATTTTTTCAAAATATTCTTTAGGTAAATAAGTATAAATTTGATGAATCCGCCAAATTCTATCTCCCTCACCACCAACGCATTGTGTTGCAGTTTCTTCCCCACCTTTTTCAAGAATAAAATCTAGAACTTCATTTAATTTTTCTTCATGAAAACAATCCCTTTGAATTAACATTACCAATTCTGCTGCAGTTTTATCTCCACCCTTTTCCTTAATAAATTCCCACACTTTATCAAATTCTTCCATAGAAAAACTCCATTTTTTTCGACCAACCAATTCTGCTGCAGTTTTATCACCGCCCTTTTCCTTAATAAATTTCCAGGCTTTATTTAATTCTTCCCCAGAAAAACTATTTCTCATAATTCCATCGGCAAATTCCGCTCCTGTTCCATCTCCACCATTTCCTAAAATAAATTCCCAAGCTTCATCTAGTTTTTCCCCAGAAAATTGATTATTTTTTTCAAAAAAATACCATCTTTTATTATGTTCCATCGATACTGAAAGAGGTATATCTTTAAATCTAATTTTATTAATTAATATTAATGCTGCCACATCTTTATCCTCTTCTTGAGTCAATTTTTTGAAAGATTCCAAAATATCTAATTTTGGTTTAGTTTGGTCAATTCTTGAATCTTTTTCTTGCCCAAAACCTTCAATTTCTTCTCTTAATTCATAAAGAAAAATAACTTCATCTTCGTTTAATTCTTGACCATACCTAACTTTGTCGCAAACTAAAGTTAATCTTTTCATTACTCTATCTTTTTTTTCAAAAACTTCACCACCAGGCAATTGGCGATATTTTTCTTTAGCAATATCCAACATATTATCTTCAAGATTTTGATTATTCCCAACCCCCCTAACTTCATTTACCTGCCCGTTTTGCATACGAATAGCAATTCTAGGGACAGTATCTTTGTTTTTCTCATCTTTAGAGTAATAAACATAAAAATCACCGTTGTCTAATTGTTTTCTAGCTATTTCTTCTCCAGCGGTACACCAACCAGTACCATGGCCTTGGAGGGACCCATAAAGAACAGTTGAATCAGAACCTTGTTTAAACTTAACCCAACTACCCTTTATTTTTTCTTTAATTTCTTTTGAATCAGAAACGATTTTATCAAAAAAATAACCATAGATTTTAGAAAAATTGGCTGTCTCTACTATTCTTTTTAGTTCTTCATCAGTGTGTTCTTCATTCTTAAGATAACGTTTTTGTAAAACATCATAGGTTTGAGATAACACTTCTTCATTTAAATCTGGAAATAACCCAGTGCTAGTCTTACTTCTCTTCCCGAATTCTTTCTTATCTTTATCATAGTTCCCCATTTTAAATACATTCCTTAAAGTATAGTACTTAAACCAACTTGGGTAGTCCCTGTTCTTTGCTAAATAATCTATCCAACTATCTAATGATTTTTTTTGGTCATTATAAATGATATTACCCGCCATCTCTCTCATTTCTTGAGTAATTTCGATATTACCATGACCTTGTTCTAGAGCTATTTTCTTTTGTAATTCAAAATAACTTTCTGGAATATTATCTTTATCTACCAAAACTTCTGGATACAAAAACTCATTTCTAAATAATTCAAGGTTTCTTTCTCTCTTTTTTCTCTTTTTATTATCAAAAATGTGCTCTAGTCTATCTAGAAATACTTCATTTCTATCTATTGGATGGTTTGGAGTTTTGGTGTGTTCTAGCCTTAGTTTTTTATCTACTGATTCTTGAACTTGATCTGATTTTTGCAAATCAGGATATTTCATATTTAGGAATTCACCACCACCTTTTTCACTCATAGATTAATGTTAGCAGAAGAAAGCTATGGTATACAATTAACTATGTTCGAATTAATTTGGCTTTTTGCTCTCTATTCTCTAATGGGCTGGATCTTGGAATCTTCTTATAATTCCTATCGTCACCACAAATTTATAAACAGTGGTTTTCTGTTCGGACCATTCTGCCCCATCTATGGAGTTGGCTTCATTTTAATAACTTTTTTCATCACTCCCCTCCAAAATAACCTATTTCTATTCTTCATCGGTGCGTTTGCAGTCACAACTATTCTCGAATATTTAACTAGTCTAGCTCTAGAAATCCTTTTCCATACTCAATGGTGGGACTATTCCAAAGAGTTTTTAAACATAGACGGCAGAATTTGTCTTCGTTTTTCTCTATATTGGGCTTTTCTTGCTCTCTTTGTCATTAAATTCATTCATCCTCAAATAGTTTTCTTATCAAATTTCCTTTCTGACAAACTTGGATCAGTTGGAATCATCATCGTCGTCAGCTATTTTTTAATAGATTTAACCATCACCACTATCTCCCTCTATGGACTCAAACACTTCTTCGAAGCTCTAAATCTTATCCATGAAAAAGTCGATCAAGAAGCTGAAGATTTACTCTTCAAAAAACTTAGAAAACCATATTTAAAGTTGCTTAAATCTTTCCCTGATCTAAAATCTAAACGATACCAAATTGACAAAGTCCAACAAAGAATTAGAAGCTAAAATACTATTATCCAAAGATTTTTGCTGTATATAAATCATTCACCAAATCTAACTTGTCAGGATTAAACTCAAGCATCTTATCTTTAATTTCAACCTCAGACAAAGTTTTTCTTTCTCCAAACTTACTGTTTTCTCTGTGTAAAGCATCATAAACATCAGCTAAAGCCAAAATTCTGCCATATTCAGGTATCACAGCCTGAGTCCCAACCGAATAATCATGAAGATATGGTGGCAAAAATTCTGGATATTTATTTTCTTGAAATTTATGATGCCATAATATTATTTCCGCCGTGAAATCAAACCTTCCTTTAATTAACAAATATCCATCGATAACATGCTTTTCAACTGCCTTAGAATCTTCTTTTGTCCAACTATCAGTCTTCCCTAAAGTTTCCATTGGAACATTCAACTTACCCAAATCATGTAATAACCCAGCAAAGAATAATGCTTTTTCATCTAATTCCATAAATCCCCCAATTTCTTTTGCCAACAAAGCTACTCTAAGACAATGTTCATAAGTGTTTTTATCTTTCTCTTTCAACGGTCCAAGAAAATCTCCAATTGCAGCTTCATCTTGAGAATTAACTTTTAATTCTTTAAATGTTTGAGACAATTGAGTTTCTGCCTGAGAATGATATTGTTCTGGGTTTCTTACCATCAAATGATTTTATCATCTAAGCCTAAAGATGCTATCATACTATAGTAATGCAAATAATTATAAACAAGCTAAAAATCGACTATCTTGAGGTTGGCAAAGGTCCAACTTTAGTCTTCCTCCACGGCTGGGGTCCAGATAAAGAAAAATATATCGATCTAATCAATCTGCTTTCAAAGAAATTCAGAGTTATTGCTCTCGATTTTCCTGGATTTGGAAAATCAAGTTTACCTCCAAAAGCTTGGACAAACAAAGACTATGCCCAATTCTTAGATGCCTTCTTAACTTCATTAAATATATCTAAATATATTTTAATCGGTCATTCTTTCGGTGGTCGAATTATTTTAAAATATTCTTCTAATAATCCTCAAAAAATTAAAAAAATAATTCTTATCAACTCCTCTGGCATTGAAAGGAAATCACTTATTGTCAAAGCCCACACTATTATCTCTAATTTTCTTCCCAAATCTATTAAAAAAATTCTCTTACCTTTTTTTGGCTCAGCCGATTATGTTAACAGTCAAGGAGTTATGAGGGAAACTTTTAAAAAGGTCATCAACGAAAATTTTGAAGCTGAAATAGCTAAAATTAAAATCCCCACTTTGCTTATTTGGGGTCAAGAAGACCACACCACTCCTCTTTGGCAAGGTAAATTAATCCACAAATTAATAAGTGACTCAACTTTAATAGTTGTCCCTGGAGCTAATCATGGTCTGCCCTATCGTCAAGCCCAAACTACAGCTGAAATTATTAAAAAATCACTAAAATGACCATCTTTTTAAAACTAATAATAGCTATTATTTTCACTCATCAAGCTCTTTTTTGGATTTATTTATGGCAAATTAAAGAATATCGCTTCGATCGTTTCAGTGATTCTCTCAAAAATCCCCACGATCTCTTAAAAAGCTTCAAAAATCAATATAATTTCCTTTCTTGGTTTCGTCCAAAATCAACTTTCCGTGGTTTAATATCATCTTTATTTTCACTTCTCACAATCTTCTCTCTAATTTTCTATTTTCCTCTAGAAATTTCTATTTTTACCACTTTTTTGATCCCTCTAATTTCATCTTTTTTTATAATTATCTTCAATCCAGTTTTCACTATTCTTAAAAAACGCCAAATCAATCAAGCTAAAATAATCATGTCAAAATTCAAAGGCATCACTATTGGTGTCACCGGCAGCTATGGAAAAAGTTCAACTAAAGAAATATTAGCTACAATTTTAAGTCATAAATTTAAAGTCGAAAAAACTCCAAAAAACAACAATTCTGAAATTGGTGTGGCTCAAACTGTTCTTAATCTAAAAACTAAGCCTGAAATTTTTGTTGTCGAAATGGGTGCCTATAAAATTGGTGAAATCAAAGCTATTTGCAACATTGTCAAACCAAAAATAGGCATCATCACTGGTCTTGGAGACCAACATTTAAGTCTCTTTGGCAGTCTGCAAAACATCAAAACTGCTAAATATGAACTAATTAAATCTCTCCCAAAAAATGGCTTTGGATTGGTTGCTGATAAAGATTTTTCTTTAAAAGACGCTAAAAACATCAAAACTTTCACCGACCATCTCGAATTTGACTATCAAAAACATCATTTTTCACTTCCCCTCCTTGGCAAAAATCTAATTCGAAATGTCATTGGCGCCATCAAAATTGCTCAATATCTAGGCATGACTCTTTCTGAAATTCAACAAGCTCTAGACAAAATAGATAAAAAACTCTTTCATCCAAGATTAATCACTCTTAAAAACGATATTTTTATAGTTGATGACAGCTACAATTCCAGTCTAGAATCATTTCTTTCAGCTCTAGGTTATTTAAAAACTTGGAAAGATTATAAAAAAGTTCTCATAACTCCAGGCATCATTGAACTCGGTTCACACGCCGAAAAAAATCATAGATTAATCGGCAAAAATTTAGCTTCAATAGACTCCATAGTTGTCACTCAAGCTCATTATTTCAAAGAATTAAACCAACATAACAATGCCCTACTCATTTCTAACCCTAAAAAAATAATTTCCTATCTAAAAAGTCTTAAAAAGACTAAAACTGTTTTCCTTTTCAAAGGCCGACTCCCATCAATTATAATTAGTTCATTAAGCCATGAATAATCCATTTAAAACTATTGCTATCAGCCTAATCCCAAACTACAAAATTTCTGATGTTATTTCCTCAAAATTATTGATTTCCCAACCTTGGAAATTCATAGATCAAAACCCACAAAGGCAATTAAGAGAAAAGTTGTCCAGATATCTAGACCAAAAATATGTTCAACTATTTGATAGTGGTCGAAATGCTCTCTATTTCTTGTTAAAAGCCATAGAAGTCCAAAAAGGCGATGAAATCATTATTCAAGCCCTAACCTGTTCAGTTGTCCCTAGCGCCATTCTCTGGGCCGATGCTGTTCCAATTTACGTTGATATCGATAAGACTTACAACCTTGATCCCGAAAAATTAACTGCTGCCATAACTCCAAAGACTAAAGCTGTCATTATCCAGCATACTTTTGGAACTCCAGCCAACATCGATAAAATTATTGCCATTTGTAAAAGTAAAAAAATTATTCTAATCGAAGATTGTGCTCACAGCCTAGGTGCTTCTTATAAAAATAAAAAATTAGGCACTTTTGGTCAAGCTTCTTTCTACAGTTTTGGTCGTGATAAAGTCATTTCTGGAATTTGGGGTGGAGCCATCTCTACAAACGATCAAAATATTTCTGAAAATCTCTCTAAATTAACTTCCAAACTACCTCATCGTTCCTACCCTTGGACTCTCAAACAACTTGCCTATTCTCCACTAATGTTTTGGATTATTAACACCTATGCCCTACTAAAAATCGGCAAAATCCTTCATTTTATTTTTCGACGCCTAAATCTTCTCTCAGATGCCATCACTCCAGAAGAAAAACAAGCTAAAAAACCTCTATTTTTCTATCAAAGTTTACCTTCACCTCTTTGTATATTAATTGCAAAGCAACTCAAAAACATTGATTCCATTCTTCAACATCGCCAACGACTAGCCTATTTCTATTCAAAAGAGCTAAAAACTAAATATGATTCCAATTCTTCTTATCTACGTTATTCAATTGAAGTAAAAGATCCTAATGTTTTAAGAAAATTAGCTGCTTCCAAAAACATATTTTTAGGTGATTGGTACAGCACCATCATTTCCCCAAAAGACATTGACCTTTCTCTGTTTAAATACATTCCAGACTCTTGTCCTCAGGCCCAAAAAGCTACTCAAACTATCATAAATCTTCCTACTAACCCTAATTTATCCATTGTTGACGCTCAAAAAGTAGTCAATATAATTAAAGAATGGAAATAAAAGAAATAAGCCAAAAAGCTATTTGGGAAAAATTTGTCCAATCTCAAGAAGATTACACTTTTCTTCAAGGTTGGAACTGGGGTGAGATAAACAAAACTACTGGTGAAAAACTTTTTCGACTCGGATTATATGATCAAAAAAATCTAATCGGCATCTGCCAAGTTTTCACAATTTCTGCCAGACGCGGCAAATTCCTCTTTGTCCCCCATGGTCCAATTTTAAAAAGTTTCAGTCAAACTAACCTAAAATTCGTCTTTGATTATCTTAAAAAACTAGCTAAAACTGAAAAAGTTGATTTCATCAGAATCAGTCCTTGGCTTGAATCAACCGAAAAAAACAAAAAAATATACAAAAATCTCGGCTTCAAATCAGCTCCAATTTTCATGCATGCTGAAGAGACTTGGTTAATCGACATCGATAAAGATGAAAACACTCTTCTCTCAGAAATGAGGAAAACCACCCGTAATCTAATCAGTCGAGCCACTCGAGATGGTGTTGAAATCATCAAATCAACCGATCCAAAAGACATTAAATATCTCTATGATCTTCAACTAGAAACCTCTAAAAGAAATCATTTTGTCCCTTTTTCAAAAAAAATATTAGAACTAGAACTAAACACTTTTGGCCAAGACAACCAATGTCTTCTCTTCCTAGGTAAACACAATAAAATCATAACTGGAGCCGCCATCATTATCTTCTATGGCAAATTCGTTTTCTACTATCAAAGTGGTTCTGTCGAAAATAAAGTTCCAATTAACTATCTATTACAATGGGAAGTTATCAAAGAAGCCAAGTCACGAGGCTGCAAAATCTATAACATGTGGGGAATTGCTCCACCAAATGTTCCAAATCACCCTTGGATTGGTCTAACAACTTTCAAAACTGGCTTTGGTGGTTTCAACAAAAACTATCTTCACGCTCAAGACCTAATCCTATCGCCAAAATATTATCTAACCTACATCATTGAAAAAATTCCTAAAACTCTCCGCGCTAAATTCAGATAATTTAATTTAAAATATCTAAAATTTCTTTTGGTTTATCGACCAAATAATTTGGTTTACTTCCTTCCAACGCTTTTTTGGAATTATATCCCCAGCTAACAGCTATAATTTTAATCCCAGCTTTTTGACAAGATTCCACATCTCTAATTTCATCCCCTAAATAAATCACTTGTTCTTTTTTTAAATCATTCTTTTTTAATAATTTTTTAATCAATTTATCTTTACCAAACAAACTATTCCCTGAATATATATATTTAATTCCTTTAAACTTATGTTTATTAAAGAAAAATTCAACATTTGCCTTTGAATTAGAAGTCAAAATTCCTAAACCATAACCTCTGTCTTGCAATTCTTTCATCACTTTTAATACTCCATCAAAAACGACAACTTCATCAATTCTTTCAGTTTGAATCTCTTGAACTCTACTAATAATTTTTGGCAATTTAAATATAGAAATATTAACTTCTTTTAGAATCTTTTTAATCCCAAAATCTTTCCACTTCTTGACTTCCTTATCAGTAATTTCTCTAAAATTAAACTCCCCAGAAACTTCATTAAAAATCTTTATTGATAAGTCAAAAGTGTCAACAATTGTCCCGTCAAAATCAAAAATTACGTCAGTTATTTTCATTTAAGCTTTGAATTCCTTATCTTTTTTCATTTCATGTTCAATCAAGTTTCTTAAAAACACTGATCGAGGCAACATTTTTTGATTTGATATCCAATCTAAATAAGTCAAAATTTTTGGATTAACAAAAAAGTTAAATCTAACATCAACTAAACTTTTCGCCTTATTAATTGCTTCTTCAATAGTTCTCAAAACACTTTCATTTTCATATTCAGTAATAATCAATTTTGGATCGACTATTCCTTTAATAAAATTTGGAGCATGATCTTTTTTGTATAATGCAATCACTGGCTTACTAATTTCCAAAGCTTTACTAATTAAATATCCAATTGACATACTGTGGCCAGAAACTTCCATGACTACTAAATCAGCCTTTCTGACACATTCAACAGATTCTTTATAATTACTGATTTTTGCTGTTAATGGTTCTGTTTTAAGATCTTTAAGACCTTTTTTAGTCCATTTCAACACTTTATCACTCAACATCTTATTCCCCACTGCTAATTTAGAGTAAATACTCTGATATAGTTTTGGTTCAATATTGACTAATCTTGAAGATGCGATGAAATATATTTTCATAAAAATAATATAGAAAATTATAATTATTATCTATAGGGTAGTATAAACTAAAAATATTATTAAATAAATGATATAATCACCTGTTTTTAAGATAAATCAAAAACATTCGCGTTTTTCGATTTATGTACTTTTAAAATCCATAAAACAAATAAACATCATCTTGTTAAGTTGATTATAAAAAAGAAGAGAAGAAAATAAAAAAAATAAATAAAGAATAGAGGTGAAAAAAATGAAGATTTTGACTAATGTTATTTGTAAAGATCCCCAAGAAACATGTTTACAACAAGGTAAAGAGTATTCTGTTACTAATATGGAAATTAAACCTTTTGAAACAAAAATTTCTTTAAAAGAATTTCCAAATTTGACTTTCAACAGTTCACTATTTACCACAGTCCCCGTTTGAAAGAAAGAAAGTTTTATGGAAAGGATCCTAAGTTAAATTATTTTGCTTCGTGCAGATAATACTTAGGGTCTTTTTTTTTATCAATAATTAAGTTATAATTCCAAATCAACCGAAGACAGCCGGCATTCAAATAAGTCCAGCCGAGGCAAAACAATTTATTTTGTTTTATATGCGCCTCGATCTTCGAGGCTTTTTTATTTTAAAAAACAAAAAATATGACTACACAAAGAAAAATAGACCAAGTCGAAGACGTAGCTAAGAAGCTTAGTGAAGCTAAATCAGCTGCCCTACTTCAATATCAAGGTTTAAACGCTGCTGATATTGCTGAACTTCGTGCCAACATTAAAAGTCAAGGCGGAGTCATGGAAGTTGTCAAAAACTCTCTAATCACTCGTGCTCTAGAAAAATTAGGAATCAAACTTCCTGAAACTCTAGTCGGTCCAACTTCAATCACCTACAGTAATGAAGATGAAATCGCTCCTTTAAAAGAAATTGATAAAGTCAATAAAGCTAAAAATATCACTAGTTTCAAATATGGAATCTATGATAAAAAGCTTTTATCTCTAGATGAACTTAAAGCATTTTTAAGTTTACCTTCAAAAAGCACTCTTATCGCTCAATTTGTTGGTGGATTGGCTAACCCTCTCCAAAGAATGTCCTATGCTCTTCGTTTCAACCAAACTAAATTCGTTTTAGCTCTTAAAGCTATTTCCGAAAAACAAGAAAAAACAAATTAATAATTTATAAATTAAAAAAAATATGACTGAAGAAATAAAAGTAAGTGCAAAATTACAGAAGATCATCGATTCTGTTGCTGAATTATCAGTTCTCGAGCTTTCAGAGTTAGTTAAAGCTTTCGAAGAAAAATTCGATGTTAAAGCCGTCGCTGCTGCTCCTGCTGCTAGTGCTGGTGCTGCTCCTGCCGCTGGTGGTGAAGCTGCTCCTGCCGCTGAAGAAAAGAGTGACTTCGATGTTGTCATCACCTCTGCTGGTGCTAACAAAATTGCTGTTATTAAAGCAATCCGAGAATTCAAACCAGAACTTGGACTTAAAGAAGCTAAGGATTTAGTTGATGCTTGTCCTGCTGACTTAGGTAACATGAAGAAAGAAGCTGCTAATGATGCTAAAGCTAAATTAGAAGCTGCTGGTGCTCAAGTTGAATTAAAATAATATTTTAATTTAAATTAAACTTTAAACCCCTCCGTAAGGAGGGGTTTTTGATTGGTAATTTTATTTTTATTAAGAAATATTATCAAAATAACCATCTTCCCATTGATTTTTCCAATCAGTGTAAGTTTCTTCCATTCTTTTTATATAAATATCAGCTATATTTTTTTCCAAATCTTTATGATCTTCTATAGAATCATTTAACAATCCAACCTTTGCTCTTACCGAACCTTTTATTTCCCCTTCCTCAGTATCAGCCGAATAATGTTCTGAAAAAAGCAATTTTTTATTATCACTACCATTGCCAAAAACCATTTTAAAACGATAATGTTCTTTTCCTTGGTCTTCATTATCATAACCTTCTGCCAATTCAACCGTAATATCTTTCAATTCTCTCTCTTCCAAAAGAGAAACTACATCATCCATAACTCTACCACTAAGTCCGGTGTCGTCTTCTAAATATTCTGGTAAAGCATTAAGTTCCCATTTACATTTAATACCAGTTTTATCATAATCTTTAAAACCAATTTTAGTGACAGTTCTATCAGTAACTTTATTTTCATTTTCTCCATTTATACTTAAATGTTCCATATTTTTATTTAATTTTTAAAAAATTATTAATTTTAATATTTGGTAAAACTGCAGAAATTATAATTAACAATCCTCCTATAATCATTCCAAACGTTATTACCTCACCAAAAAATATTACTCCAAATAAAATTCCAAAAAGTATTTCTGCCAATCCAATTAGACTACCAATGCTTGGATCAAGATGTTTGAAACCTTCAATCACTGCTAAATTAGCAAAAAGCAAAGTTAAAATATATGCAAACTGTGCAATCCAACCAATACTAAAATCTAAACTTGGTAATGGATCATTAATAAATAAAGCAAAAATAAAATTACCAAGAAACATTGGAATAAAATAACTAGTCATTATTTGTAACTCAGAATAATTTTGAGACAATTTTTTTGGCAAAATTGCCCCAACTGCACCCATTAATCCAGCTACAATTGTTAGACCAGCTGCTAAAAATTGACTTGGATTAATTACAAAACGATAAATAATTGCTATTCCTAATATTGCTAACCCCAAGCTTAAATATTTAATCTTAGTAATTTTTTCACCAAAAATAAATTTACCTAAAATATATCCACCCATTAATAGAGCTGAATAAAAAATCATTGTAGCTGTTCCGATATTTAGATATTTAAACCCAAAATAATACGGTGCCTGATTTAACCCCATCATACCAATAACTATAAACCAAACATAATCTTTCTTAGCAATTGGTTTAAAAAATTTAAAAAAGAAATTTAAAATAAGAATAACAATCAAAAGAACTAATCCTCTGGTCCAAGCCTGAGAAAAAGCACCAAAAGAACCGACCATTAATCTAGACCAAATTCCATAAGTTCCAAAAAATAAAGCTGATATTAAAATAAAAGAGGTACCTCTAACTTGAGTTTTATTTAATTTAGCCATTGTTTATATTAATTTAACATTTTTCGGTGAATTTTCCCGGACCACCTTGTCTAATCCAAATTGTCGTATTCTTAGTTCTATCTGAAGCTACACCAATATCTAAACAATTCTCAATTCGATGCATAATATAATCCATCTCAATTTTTGAAAAATTATTTTTATCTTCAACATCACAAAAGTCAACTTCTACTCCTATTTCTGTCTCAGCTTCTAATGGAAACTGTAGTTCTACCCCACCCTCACCTTCAAAAATTTCTAAAATTTCTTTAAACACTTCTTCATTGTTTTTAAGATCCAATCTCAAGCTTTCTAAAACTGATGAACTAAAAACCATTCTTATTGCAATATCTCCCTTTACTTCTATCCCATCTTTAAATCTTTCAGGAATTACTAACTCCTCATTTCTCTTTTCTAATGATCTAGTCATAAAAGTTGCCCCTTTCCAGCCATCTAAAATAACTCTTTTAACTCCAAATTGTTCCACTTCACCAAAAATGTCTTCACAAGTATCTTTCATTTCTTCAGAACTTGGATCAAATGCTCTACCTTGATTATATTGATCAGTTCCAAAACCAAACGAAACTTGTAATTCTGGATCAGTCAAAGAATCAAGTGATTTAATTCTATATTCTCGATCATCTGGGTTTGGTATTCCCAAACCTTTTAATGTCGCATCCAAAGCCACATCACAAACCTTTTTCCCATTTTCCAATTGATAATTATTGGGTAATCTTAATTCACATATTGGCATATTTTATTTATTAACTATTATTTTTTTTGAATTATTCCAAAGTTCTAAAAAAAGTTCTTTTTGATTTTCAGCAAAATCACTATTTTTTATGACTAACAATTTAATTTCTGGTTCAGTATTATAAATCGCAACCATATCATCAAAAATCAAGATTTCATCTCTAATTCCAAAAATATCTTTTGGCACATAACGAAAATCCATTAATTTATTAAAAAATTCATCATTCTTAGTGAATTTTGACACTACTGGATTATTAGTTATTTGTTTAACTTTAATTCCGTTTTTCAAAAATTCAGATCTTAAAATTTCGGCTCTATCGAAACCAATAATTTCCGACAAAGTGCTTATTTCGTATATATATAATTGTTTTTCTTTAGATCTAGCCGACATTAAAGAAATCTCATAAAGATCATCTATTGTCGCTTTTTCTAATTTATATTTTTTCACAATTGCAGTATAACCAACCTTTATGCTAAAATACAGCTGATGTCCGATCAAACAGACAAACTAATAATTCTTCTAAAACCATTTGGTTTAACCGATGAAGAATCAAAAATATACCTAAACTTACTTGAAAACAATACTTTGGGTGCTCTTTCAATCAGTCGCAATCTACATATTGGCAGAACTAAAGTGTACAGAATTCTGGACAAATTAATTGAAAAACAATTAGTTACCCAACAATTAGACGATGCTGGTTTCAAATTTAAAGCTAATCACCCATCCCAACTAGATTTAATTTTGAATAAAAAAGAGATTGAACTATCTAACTTAAAAAAAACACTACCAAAAACTTTAGATATTTTAAAAGACTTTATTGGAACAAATAAACCTGAATCAAAAGTATTATTTTATCGTGGTAAAGAAGGTTTATCACAAGTAAATTGGAATCTTCTAAAAACCAAAGGTGAATTCCTAAGCTATGAGGTTTCCACTGCTGATGCCTACATGCCACATAATGAAGCCGAAAAACTCCGTCAACAATTATTTGATAAAAAAATATATTCTCGATCATTATCTAACCTAGAAAAACTTGGGACATTCTCCAGCATAAAAGAAATAGAAAAATTCCAAAAAATAAATTATATCTCTCCAAAAATTATTACCATTAAAGCAGATATTTTTATTTACAACGATATTTATACTATCTGCCATTTTCTTGAAGATGGAGACATTTTTTGTTTGGAAATGCAAAACGCCACTTTTGCTAATCTACAACGTCAAATTTTCGAAAATCTCTGGTCTCAAAGCACACCGATAAGTAAGACTTAATCAACCTTATCTAAAAACCCACCCCAACCAATCTTAGTATAAGTCTCTCTACATTCTTTTTCTAAAACTCCACCAACAACCTCTGGCTCGTCACTAAAAAATGGTTTTATTTTCGAAAGACCTTTATCTTGTAAAATATTCCACATAGTATAGCCTCCCATATTAGGTGACCTAACCCCAAAAACGACCCTTTTAAAATGTAACTCTCTCATCATAAAAGAACACATTGGACAAGGTTCACAATTTGAATAAATTTCACAATCACTTAAATCTTTACTTTTAAGTTTCTTTTGAGCTCTTCTCATGACCATTATTTCAGCATGACAAGTTATATCGTGTTTTTTTTCATTAGCATTAGTTGATGCCGCAATTATTTTCCCATTCAAAACAATCAAACTTCCAAATGGGGCTTCACCTTTTTTGATTGACATCTCAGCCAAAGCTATACATTTTTTAATATAAAAAGCATCATTTTTCATTTTATTTTCCAACCACCTTTTCTACATAATTCCTCAAAGCTGGGACTAAATCATCTGATTTCAAAGCTTCAAATCCTCCTTCTTCCACTAAAACAGTTGGTCTTAAAAACACTTCTCCATCCATAACTTTTGCTAAATTAACACCCTCTGGCAATTTAATATTAACCACTTCTCTGACTTCCAAAGTTTTATTTTTCTCATCCATATAAGCAATTCCTTTAACTTTATCAACTTCGCGACCGTCAATTGTCATTGTTATTTCATCTAATTGTGAATCTTTATCCTCAAATCTTCCCATCTCTAAAAGTTCTATATCTTCTCCACTTCTAATATTATCTGCCAAATATTTTGCATCTTCTTCTCTTCCTTTTTCCATCAAAACTTTGTACATTTCTCCAACTTGTCTCAATTTTTCTTCAACAACTTTTTCTTTTTCCTCTTCATTTCTGTAAAAAGCTAATAATTTAATTTTTCCATCTTTTTCAAGTTGTAAAAAAATTAATTCTTGATTAGTTTCATCAACTGAAGTCTTTGATAACTTCTCTCCGCATCTTCCAGCTGGACCAGTCAAACAATTTGTATCCACTGGCGCTCCAGCGTCTCTCCTCATTAAAGTTAAAAATCTTTGACCTTGATTATTCTCTATCCAAACCCAAGTCCCTCCAGAAACTAATTTTTTAGTTCCATCACCATTCCTAATGTCTGGAACAATAGCCGAAGCATCTAACCCTAAATCTTTTCTCCATTTATCATCTAAAATCACAGTTGAATCTTCTGAATTTATGTTCACTTGCCATTTATTTCCATCTTGAACTATAGAATCAGCTTGAATAAAAACTTTATCATAACCAATTTCACCATCTTTAATTGGGTTTTCCAGCAAAGCAGCTGATTTCTCCATTCTTTCAGAATTGTCAGTTTCATTTTTAACTATCTCCTTAGAAATTGGATTATTGTTTTCTATTGGCATAATTTAATTAAATCTATAACAATTCATTTTTATTTTGTTCTTTAAGAGCATCAACAATCTGCCCCACTTTTCCGCTTTGATCTCTTTTGGCAATTAATAAAGCATCACCAGTGTCCACAATCACCAAATTTTCAACTCCAACTGTGGCAATAAATTTATTATCTTTTTTATAAATATAATTATTATTACTATCAATTTCCATCTTGTCATCATCAATTTCATTCAAAACTTTCTTCTCCAAATAGTTAACCACTGATTCCCAAGTTCCAAAATCAATCCACTCAAAAGGCAATTCAATTACATAACCATCCTTTAATTCAAATTGAGTCACTTCTTCAATTGGCCCCTTTGGCATTTTGGCATATTCAGTTGGAATGTCTTCCCCATTTATAATATTCATCAAAGGTTCATACCATTCTGGTTTTCTAACTTTCAAACATTCTAATAATTTTCTTGGAGTCCAAGCATAATGATTAGTATGAATCAAAGCATCACCACTGGCCAAATAACCCTCAATCACCTCTTTCTCGCCTCTTCCAAGCCACTCTTCCATCAAATGTGTTGCTTGATTCACTTTTAAATAATCAACTCCCATCAAAGCGAACTCTGGTTTAATTCCTCCAGTCACAATTTTCCCTTCTTTTCTAATTAACTCATCAAATTGTTCTATCATCTCAATAAACTTTTCATCTGGTTCTCTCAAAACATCAGCTTGAACCAACATAAAAGGCTCATCTGGGAATTTTTTAAAAAGCATTGCCGCTGCAAATCCAGTGGCTGGACCTTGGTTTCTCATTTCTGGTTCAATAAAAACATTTTCTGGCAAAATTTCTGGAACTTGTTTTTGAGCGATTTCAGCTTGAACTGCATTAGTCTGTAAAAAGATTTCTTCAGGTTGGAATTTAAGTCTCAAAGCTTCCCAATTCAACTGAAATAATGATTTTTTATTCAATAAAGGCAAAAAATGTTTTGGCATTGTATTTCTACTCATTGGCCACATTTTTGCTCCAACCCCACCACAGATAATTACAGGTTTCATATATTTATAATTATAACAAATATAAAACCCTCCTGTCTTCCAGACATCCTCCCTTGATGAAGGGAGGAAATTTCCTTAAATTTATTTATTTCTCCCCTTAATCAAGGGGAGATACTGATTTATCGGGAGAGGGGTTTATTTATAACTCTTAATATTTTCAACAGTTGTTGCAATTATTCTTCCAATCGCTTCTTTAGTATTAAAAGCATTATGAGGAGTAAAAACCACATCATCTCTGTCTCTTAACAAATGAAAAGATAAAATATCTTGTAAATTATCTTTAGTAAGTTTCTTACTCATCACTACACTCATACTTTCTAACAAAATCTCATCTTCCGTCACGTCCAAAGCAGCCCCAGCTAATATTTTATTATTCAAAGCCCACACAATTGCCTCAGTTTCCACCACTGCCCCTCGTGAAGTATTTATTAAATAACTACCTTTTTTCATCAATTTAATATTTTGTTTATTAAGCATATGGAAAGTTTGTGGAATTGCAGGAACATGAAATGTCACAATGTCCGCTTCTTTCAAACAACTTTCCAAATCAACCATTTTACAACACATCTTTTTTGCAATTTTAGGATCTAAGACTGGGTCAACTCCAATAGTCTTCATCCCAAAGGCTCTAGCAATCTTAGCCACATTTTGGCCGATGTTTCCAAGACCTATGATTCCCAAAGTTTTTCCATTTAAATCAACACCAGTTAAACCCTCTGGATTAAACTCCCCGTTCTCAACCGATTGATGAGCCTCAACTATTTTTCTAGTAATCGCCAACATCAAGGCAAAAGTATATTCTGCCACTGTCGATGATCCATAAACTGGGACATTAGCTACTTTAATTTTTCTAACCGAACATGCTAAACAATCTATATGGTCCATCCCAGTTGATCGAGTCGCAATCATTTTTAAATTTGGTAATTGTTTCAAAACTTTTTCATTCATTTCTGAATAAACAAAAGGCGAAATAATGTCATACTTTGCCGCCAATTCTATGTTATCTTGAACCTCTTCTTCAAAAATTCCAATTCCAAAACTATCCAACTTAACAATCTCTTTTTCAATAATCTCCCTCTCCCAACTCTTAACTCCAAAAAATGCAATTTTATAATCCATAAAATATTCTATCAAATTAGAAACCCTCTTCGACAAATTGGTATGGATTTAGAATTCAAGCTGCTTTTAATTTTAAAAAGCTCGCGAAATGGTATGGGTTTAGAACTATTTAATTAGATCTAAATATTCCTTATAACTGCTAGGATAAAAAATCAAAGCTTTTTTAATTTCTGATTTAGAGATATTTGGATAAATATCTTTAATTTGTAGATAAGTTTCTTTGGCTTTGTTGATAGCTTCTTTAGGGTTGTTAGGGTTATAAATAACAAAACGTTTAATTATTGCAGCATCAACAAAGTCATCATTCTGGTAATCAATTAAGAGTTTACTGTAAGCTTCTTTGGCTTTTCCAATAGTTTCTTTAGGGTTACTAGGATTATGAATAACGAAATGTCTAAGCATTCCAGCTTCAACAAATTCATCATTTTTGTAATCAATTAAAAGTTTAGTATAAGCTTCTTTGGCTTTGTTGATAGCTTCTTTTGGGTTGCTAGGATTACGAATAACGAAATGTTTAATTATTCCAGCATCAACAAAATCATCATTTGGGTAATCAATTAAAAGTTTATTGTAGGTTTCTTTGGCTTTGTTGATAGCTTCTTTTGGGTTATTAGGATTATGAATAACGAAATGTCTAAGCATTCCAGGTTCAAAAAAGTCATCATTCTGGTAATCAATTAAAAGTTTACTGTAAGCTTCTTTGGCTTTGTTGATAGCTTCTTTAGGATTGCTAGGATTACGAATAACAAAATGTTTAATTATTCCAGCATCAACAAAGCTATCTTTTTTATAACCAGTCAAAAGTTTAGTATAAGCTTCTTTAGCTTTATCAATAGCTTCTTTGGGATTACTAGAATTACCAACAACAAAACGTTTAAGCGTTCCAGTATCAACAAAATCATCATTTTGATAATCAGTTAAAAGTTTAGTGTAAGTTTCTTTGGCTTTGTTGATAGCTTCTTTGGGGTTGCTAGGGGTACGAATAACGAAATGTCTAATCATCCAAGCATCAACAAAGTCATCTTTTTTATAATCAGTCAAAAGTTTAGTATAAGCTTCTTTAGCTTTATCAATAGCTTCTTTTGGGTTACTAGAATTACCAATAACGAAATATTTAATCATTCCAGCATCAACAAACTCATCTTTTTTATAATCAATTAAAAGTTTAGTGTAAGTTTCCTTAGCTTTATTAATAGCTTCTTTAGGATTAGTAGGGTTGCCAATAGCAAAACGTTTAAGCATTGAAGGTTCAACAAAGTCATCATTTTGGTAATCAATTAAAAGTTTATTGTAAATTTCTTTGGCTTTTATGATAGCTTCTTTTGGATTACTAGGGTTACTAACAACAAAATGTTTAATTATTCCAGGTTCAACAAAGTCATCATTTTGATAGTCAATACTGAGTTGTTGATAAGTGTCTGGATTAAGAATATATGATCTTTTAGCAATATTGAGAATTAAATTAGAATCTTCTTGGTGTTGATCTCTTTTTTTGTCAAAAGATCTTAATGTTTGACGAAATGATAGAGTATAGGCTCCAGTTAAACTTTCTAATAGTTGATTAGTATCTGATTTAGTATCAAAGAAACCTAATCTATAGCCTGCTTTAATATTGTATCTCAAACCATCAAGATAGGAATCTTCCATTTGTTTTATGGGAATATTGAGGTTTTTAGTTAGTTCATTAATACAATCAAAATTTTTTTTACCATCTTCTGTTTCTAATAGAGATTGTAAGACATCATCAGATTGGTTAAGAATGTCATTAAAATATTCTTTTACAGATCCTGTAATACGAGCTTTTCCTTGTCTAATTTCATTTTGAAAAGTTATTTGAGATTTAGCATCTTTATAATTAATTTCTGGACCGTTTTTACCTTCCATGCTTTGATTATTACTTATTTTAGATAATATTCAATCATTTGATAAAAAAAGATAAATTTTCCCTTTCTTTAAGTGAAAGAAACTTTGTTGTAAATTTTGATTATTGACACACAAATATACAATATGTTTTACTGGTATCAGTTAATAGTTATTCTGATATAAGAGGAGTCACCTAATGGACTATCAAAATGAATCACAAGACAAACTTGTGCAACAACCTACCGCCCCAAAAAAAATCAATGGAGTTTCCATCGACAATCTTCCCGACCTTTTAACAGTCGCCGAAGTAGCCGATTTACTCCGCGTTAGTAAATTAACCATCAAGAGATGGGGTAAGAGAGGTAAATTACCAGCTATCCGCATCAATGCTCGTGGTGATCGTCGCTATCGAAAAGAAGCTGTTCTTTGGTTACTTGGAATTCAAGCTGAGTAATCTCTAATTCATTCGCCTTCCAAGGTGTTCTAGCTTGCTAGGGCACCTTTTTTGGTTCTATTCTTCAATTAAAACAAAACTCTGATCATAATTTCTTTTCTCATTTTTTTCTTCTAATTTTTCCTCTTCTAATTTTTCTTTTTTTTGTCTATTCTTAATTTTAATTATTTCTTCTTTTAGATTTCTAATTTTCCTTATATTTTCCGGACTTAATTGAACGCCATGGGTATCATCTAAATCAATTTCCAACATTTTCCCAATATTTCTTTGGATAATATTCCAAGCTTTATCTAATTTTTTATTTTTAATTTCATCTTCATCTTTTGCTTTTGGATCAATCAATTTATCTTCATCTTTTGCTTTTGGATCAATCAATTTATCTTCAATAATTTCACTAAAGAAAGATCTCAAAACATTTCTATCCACTTTTTCCTGTTCAAATTTCCAAAAATCATCCATTTTTTCTTCTGGTATTTCTCCATGTTCTAATGCCATACTTAAAGCCAAAGCAGCTCTTGAGTCTCCTTTTTCAAAAATAAAATCCAGAGCCTTATTTTTAAGTTTCCCCCATTCTTCTTTTTCATTTAATTTCTTATTTTTTGAAAACATTTCATCTCTAACTGCACAAGCTAAATTTAAAGCTGAATCTGCATCTCCATAGTCAGTCACAATGTCTAAGTCTTTTTTCATCTCTGCTTTTGGAAAATCCACCGATTTCATTTTTACAGAAATTCTAAAAGCCAAGTTATCACAAGCTTTTGGATCATTTAATTCACAACAATTAATTCTTAACCTTATTTCCTCAACTTCAGGTATAATTTTTTGCCCATCAATAAACTGATATCTCTCTATTAATTTTCCTCGTTCACGATTTACTAACTGATTTTTTACATCACCTATTTGCTGTTCCTCTATGTTGGAGTGTTTATTCTCAATCATAAATTATCTTAATAATAAAACTATTTATTATTAAGACAATAGATAAAACTATAGCAAAACTTCTATTAATAACTCAAAACTATTTATTATTTATTCTCGTTTATTTTTCTAATCGAAGGCATAAAACCCATACCGGCTGGGTTTAAAGCCTTATGTCCTTCTGGACCATCTTCATTTAAAACCATTTGTACAGCCTTACCATTTTTAATATTGTCTACACATTCCTTTGCCCATTTTTCAGTATCAATATTTATTGCTTTTTCCATATTTTTTTTTAAAAATTAACTTTTTTTATTAGGAATAATAGGAGCAAGACCAGGTGGAAGATCTTTTATATTTGAAGCTGAATTAAAAGAATTATTTTTTCGAACAACAATATCTGGAGTTTCAACATAAAAAGCCCCAATCGGATTTTTTATATTTTCTCGAAAATTTTCAATCAACTGCTTACGACTTAAATTTTTTAATAATTCCATATATTTTATTTAATCGTCACATGTTAAGTTACTAACATATCTTAATCTTTCAAAAAATGCTTCATTACCTTGCAAACTAGTATCTATTGGTGTTGATTCATAACTATAATCCCAACTTATTATTGGAATTCCTCCTCCCTCGCCTCTAAGTAACATTGCAAATTCTTGGTTAGATTGTTGAATTCTTTCTGGTGTTAACTCCTCTATTCTAATCATAAACAGATTATATCTCCAATTATTATTTTAAACAAGATTCATTCATCACTCAAACCCCATGGTTCACGTTTCGTCTGGGGGAAATAACCATGACTATATCTTTCCCAAAAAATTATCGCATTTTGGCTTGTTTCATATCTTTCTATTTTTTCACTTTTAAGCTCAATTAAATTTTGTCTATTTGTCTCTATTCTTTCTTTTGCCTCAACAAAATTAATTATTTTTCCATTATTACTTTCCTTGCTCATACCAGCATTCTCCCTCTATTCGTTCTTTTAATCAAGCCTCTCTTCATCAAATAAGGCTCATAAACTTCAGTTATAGTGCCCACATCCTCAGTCAAAGCCGCGGCAATATTTTCCACTCCAACTGGACCACCATCATATTGTTTTCTAATTATTTCTAAATACTTTCGGTCAGCATCAGAAAGGCCCATTTCGTCCACTCCTAGCATCTGTAACGCATCTTTTGCCTCTTTTTCGGTAATCAGTCCATCATTTTTAATTTGAGCATAATCTCGAACTCGTCGCAAAAGTCGATTGGCAATTCTTGGTGTGCCTCGTGATCTCTTGGCAATTTGCAAAGCTGCCTTACCTTCAATTTTCACTTTCAAAACCTCTGCTGTTCTCTCGACAATTTCTTCCAAATTTTCATCTTCGTAAAAATCCAATTGTTGCACATAACCAAAACGATCTCTCATTGGTCCATCAATTAAACCGATTCTAGTTGTGGCTCCAACCAAAGTAAATTTTTGCAAATTTAGTCTGACTGTTTTAGCTGATGGTCCTTTGCCCAAAATTATATCCAAAGCAAAATCTTCCATTGCCGAATAAAGCATTTCTTCGACCAACTTATTCAAACGGTGGATTTCATCAATAAACAAAAAATCTCCTTTTTTAAGTCCGGTCAAAATTGAAGCCAAATCTCCTGCTCGAGTCAAAGCTGGGCCAGAAGTCATTTTCAAATTTCCCCCCATTTCTTTTGCCATCAAAAAAGCTAGAGTTGTTTTTCCCAGACCAGGAGGACCATAAAACAAAATATGATCCAAAGCATCGCCTCGACTTTTGGCTGCATCTAAAAATATTTGCAGTTGTTCTTTCAATTTTTTCTGACCAATAAATTCGCAGAGTCTTTGTGGTCGCAAAGATTTCTCCACCACTTTTTCCTCAGTTTTAATTTTTGGATCAATCAATTTATCTTCCATATTAATTTCCTAAATTATTTAAACACCAAGCTAATTTTTCTTCAATTTCCCCTAATTCTTTTGGCATTTTTTTAACCACTTTCTCAATTTCTTTTTTATCAAATCCAAGTTGTTTCAAACTGGCCACCAAATCGTCTTCTTCAATTTCATTATCATCACTCAAATCTAGTTCACCTAAACCACCAATTCTAGATTTTAAATCAATAATAATTCTTTGGGCTGTCTTTTTTCCAATTCCTTTTATTTTTTGGAAGAATTCTACATTCGCCTCACCGATATATCTAACTATATCCAAACTATTGCTTTCCCCTAGTATTTGAGCCGCAGTTTTAGGACCAACCCCAGAAACTGAGATTAACATTTTAAACAAATTAACTTCTTCAAAGTTTTCAAAACCAAACAAAGAAATATCGTTTTCTGAAACCGCCATATAGGTGGCTACTTTAATTTCTTCACCTTCGGCATGTTTTTTTAAGAAATTTTTATTAACATAAAGCAAATATCCAACCCCATTAACTTCAACCTCACAATTGTTCCCCCAGATTTTACTAATTTTCCCTGTCAAACTCGAAATCATAACCTATTCTACACTATCCCAGACTGCTTTAAGTTCAGTACCTTTTTCTTCATTCTCTTCTCTATACCAATGATTTACTGAATTTCGAACAAAATCAAAATTAACAGCCACCGTGTTAGGGTTATCCCTCAAAAAATCTATCCCCCAATTAACCACATAAGCCTCATATTCCTGAACTTCTATCCCTATCTCTGGATAATACTTATTTTGTAGAGCATGAATTGTTTCATGTTCTAAATTAACTAAATCCCTAATATAACTATTTTGGTCAGATTTATTAATATCAACTGCAATTAATTTTCTTTCATGGTCATAAACAGCTCCAGCGAAACTATCTTCACTAAAAAATTCTCCATCATATTTCTTATTGTATTCATCTTTCTCAACCACTTTAATCCCTTCAATTTCAGATATTTTTCTCAAATATTTTTCATATTCATCAGGGTCATCAATTCTACTTTGTCTATCTGGCAATCCATATTTCTCTCGAACATTTTTTTGGTCAGCTTCTAACTTGTCAAACAATTCTGGGCTATCCAAATCAACCCCAGTCAAATATTTAACTATTTTTTCTGTTTTACTTTCTTTAACAATTGGTTTGATTTGGATATCTAAACCTTGACCTTCATTCTCCATATTTTTTATTTTATATCTAATACCTACTAAACTATATCAAATAACTAAATTTTTGTTAGTAAACAGATAAGTTAAAGCCACCGCCACTGCATCCGAAGCGTGTGATGGACTAATATTTTTTTCTAATCCCAAAAAATTTCTAACCATCATTTCCACCTGTTCTTTTTCCGCTCGACCATATCCAACCAAAGCCATTTTCACTTGCAAAGGAGTGAAACCCATTACTTCAAGTCCATTTTTCTGACCACAAACTTTAATCACTCCAATTGCCTCAGCCACTTTAATCGCCGAACTAGCATTTTTGGCAAAAAATAAAGTTTCAATCGCCACTGCTTCTATTTTGTATTTTTTAATCAAAGATTCTAATTCTTCATAAATCTGTCCCAACCTCGTTTCTGAACTATCGCTAATTTTAGTTTTCAAACATCCACATTCCACCAATCTGTATTCACTACGATCTACAATCGACGATCTATCATCTAATATGGCCCATCCTGTGTTTGCTAAACCTGGATCAATTCCTAAAATCATGACTAAATTGTAACACCCCAAGCTAAATCTTTCATCCTAGAGGCGCTAGTGAAGCCTCTAAAAAAACTATAGGACAACACAATTTTTACCCACTTTTCCACATCAATAACCCATATATTTTTATTATCTAATATTTAGATAAAATATAGGATATTTGAAATATTAAAAAATTTTAATAAAAACTTTCTAATAAATAATTTGAAGTCGCAATTTTTTGTGTCCTTGAACGTGCAATGCACATTCACCAGACATAAAAAATTAGTGACGAAAATTAATTTTTAATAAAATTGATATAATCAACTATGGATTACAAACAAGTCTTCGAAAGCTTAAAACTAGACTTTCCAAGCAGTAAAGTTTTTATCGACCAGCCTCTAGGCCAATACACCACCCTAAAAATTGGCGGACCAGCCGACATTTTCATTAACACCCAAAATACCGAAGAATTTGTAAATATTTTAAAATATATCTACGATCTAAGATCTACGATCGAATTAACTATCTTAGGCAATGGTTCAAATGTTTTAATTTCTGATTCTGGGATTAGAGGCATTGTCATCAAAAATGATTCACAAGAAATTGAAAATATCGGCGATAATAAGATTAAAATATCTTCTGGCACTCAACTAATTTCTGCCCTAAACTTTTTAGCTGACAATAATCTATCTGGACTAGAAGAGTTTGCCTACATCCCCTCAACTATTGGTGGAGCAATTGTCGGTAACATCCACGGTTTTGACAAAAATAATTTCTCTTCAATTCTAGAATCAATCGAAGTTTTCGACTTAAATAAATCTACAATTTCAACTCTACAATCTAAAGACCTAGCTTGGTCTTATGATCAATCAATTTTTCAAGCAAATCCAAACCTAATTATTGTTTCTGCTGTTCTTGTTTTAAAATCAGGTGAAAAAGAAACTATCAAGAAAACTGCTCAAGAGATTATAGAGATAAAATTAAACAGCCAACTAATGAATTCCGCTGGTTGTGCATTTAAAAACCTCCCAGAGGCTAAATGCATGCTAATTTGGGGTGAAAAAAAGTCGACTGGACAAATCATCGACCAAGATTTAAATTTAAAATCTTATTGTGTTGGTAATGCTCAAGTCAGTCCCCTTCATGCCAACTTCATAATTAACAATGGCAACGCCACCGCTAAAGACTATTTAGGTTTAGTGAATCTAATTCAATCTCAAATGCAAACTAAATATGGGTTCCAGTTTGAGCTTGAGATTAAACTTCTCGGCCAATTTTAGGCGAGAAAAAAGCGGCTGTAGGGTTTTGTATAAATACAAAATTGACCCCTACGCCGCGTTTTTCAAATTGTTCAGATAATAGAGAGTACTTCAGCTAATGTAGGATGCAATGTTTCAACAGGCAAAGACATATATCCATGTCGACCGTCATAAAGACCAATGATTTCACCCTTATCGTTAATAACGAAAGGAACAAAACCACTACGGCCTCCACGAAACCAATCTTCAGAATGAAGAATGATTAAATCGTCACAATCAGATATGTCCCATCTAACAACCAGTTCAAAAGCATGATTAGCCTCATTAAAGGTCCTTTTGACAACAGAGATAGAGCCAGTTTCTTCAATAGAATCGACTGTGATTCCCCAACCTTCAACATCATGGCTAGTAAGCTCAATTGTCCCACATGGAACCAAGCGAGTTTTTTCTCCATTAGTCAAAACTGTTAGTTCTTCAACTACTGATTCTCGAATTGCTGTTTTTATCAAGTCACCACCTTCTGAATATCTAGCAATTCCCCCGATCATTCGAATCCACTTATAGCGCTCATCATAGATAACTACTCGACCTTGTTTGGTCAAAAGTTCCAAAAGAGCTCCACCGCGATACAAACCGGCTGGCGCCGATTTTTCGAATTCCTTAACGTTCGTAAGTGTATAATCAGAGATAAAATACACCTGACCACTTACATCATCACGATAATAAACCGGTACTGCAACCTGACCTTCAGGCAAACTTTCGAGATAATCCTTCAAACTTGCTGGTATTCCACTTAATAACACTTTCCCAATAAACATTACAATCCACTCCTCATATTTTTTTAGGTTCATTATTGGACCTAAGCTAGTAATTAAACTTAATTACCACTTTAGGCCCAACAATTTTTTCTGAACAATTTGTTAAAGTTCTGTTTGTAGACAAATTCCCATCAGCTTTGATGAGATTGTCCGTAAACATACACATTATAGCAAAAAAAAGACCCCAAGTCAATATTATAGGGTCTTCGTTTTCTAGTTTCGTCTTTTCAGACTCATCAGTATCGATACACATCGATAAACTAGATGGAATGAAAAAGTATGCTTAAAAAAGCAAATTTTTCATTCCAAATAGGAGTTTTCATTTCATGCTTTGCAAAATCCATCCAGCCACAGGGTGCAAGTTAACTTTATTTGAGTGAGCTTTTTCTGAAGGACTAAAAATTCCTTTATAAAGCAACCCCACTTCCTGTTCTTGCATAAAAACCTTAATCTTTTTATCATTATTAAATAGGTTGTGTTCATAAGGATTTTCATTCACAAATTCCAGCTCTTCAACATCCCAAAAACTGTTTTCCTTATTGTCAATTATTTGATAATTAACAATTTTGTTGACTAAGAGAATTTTTTCAGGGTCATACATTTTCTTTAAATCCAAACCTAAACTTGGCTTGACTGGACAATTGAGGAAGCCAAAGCAAAGGCCCATTGGCAACAGGTGATAATAGTTGTGGCCAAGTTTATTAAACTTAATTACGCTCATAGAACGTTTGATCAAAATTCTTGAACCATCATGTAAAACCCTACCCTTACTTTGTGTGTTACACAACAAAAAGTTTTCTAATTCAACCAATTGACCATCATTATGGTGACAAACAACTGTAAAGCCGTCCCTACAAATGGAATTAAAACTTTCTAATTCCTGTCTCCTTTCAAATTGGTCAAAATCAACCACTCTGATTTCTCCTTCGAATCTTGTTAACATAAAATCCAACTCCTTTTCGTTAAAGTGCGTACTCACTATGTCGCTTTTGACAAGTGGCACCACGATTATATCACTTCCTTAGGTAAATAACACTTTCCACACAAATTTTGGCAACTCCAATTGCCTTCTCCATCTCTTTGGTTCTTGAATCAAAGAATATAGCCATTCCATCCCTATTTTCCTCCAAACTAAAGGTGCTCTTTTAAGATCACCACTGTAATAATCAAAGCTCCTACCTATCCCCATTGCCACTCCAACATTCAATTTCTTAATATTTCTTTCAATCCATTCCTCTTGTTTCCTCATACCATAGGCAACAAACAGAAAATCAATTCTCTTTTGACCAATTTTTTTAATGGTTTTTTCATCTTCACCCTCAGCCTTACCAGCATAAAAACCTCTAATCTCTAGTTTTGGATATTTATTCTTAAAATATTTAGCCGTTCTTTCGGCTCGATCTTCCCAACCGCCTAGAAAATAAACCGGATATCCCTTTTCAGCCGCTAATTGACAAAAATCATTGACCAAATCACTGCCTGAAGCTAATCCTTCTCGATGTTTACCCTTTAATATCTCAACTCCAACCTGAAATCCAATTAATAATCTACAAATTATATTTCTCCCCTTTGCTTTTTTATCTATCTCTCGTGCCCAAATCAAGCCAATTCCATCAATTACATTCAAATCAGTCTTTGACAAAAGGGCCAAAAAACTGCTATCTTTTGTAGTTTTCATCATAAATTCTGGGTTCACGGTCGCAATCCACTTGTTTTTTTGTTTGAAATCTAACCAATTACCCACTATCCTTAGCACTCCGGACTTGTCTCTGCTACACAACGGGATCCCCCACATTTGCCAGTCACTTTCAAGCAAATTTGAAGTCTTCATCTCATTTTTTTGGCTTTTCATTAACAATATTTTAACAAAAATTTAAAAACAATTACTTTTTTGAATTTTTTGCCATTTTTTTTAAAATTTTTTTAGATTTTTTTGCCATTTTTTTATTTTTTTTTTTTAAATTTTAAAAAAATTTTTAATATACACCACAAATACACACCAAAAAACCTTAATATTTTAATTATTACAAGACTTTTTAGCTAACTATATCACTAGTCTCTTATTTAAGTTATATAATCCTCTTCAGGATTTAACTAAAACCCTCTTTTTTATTAGTTTTGAACAATTTTTTTACTCAAAATATTGAACTATAGTTAGGCAAAAATTTAAAATAACCATATTTTTTATATATTTTACAGAAACACATACTATAAGATTAAATCAATAAATAATAGTTAATAACTAATAATCAGTTATTGAATTAAAAAATACTGGTTATATAACAATATATAAACTAAGCATTTTTACCATAAAAAAACACGAATTTACTAGCTAAAACGACCAAAAAATCAAAAAAATATTTTTTTATTTTGAACCTAAATTAATTTCCGCAAAAAAACCCATTTTGATACAAAAAGATACTTAAAATGATGTAGTCTTATCCACTATCTGATTGCCCGTTGGTACACCTCAAAGTTCTCAATCGCGATTCCAGTTCCCTTAATCACACAAAATTGTGGTTCCAAAGCCACATGAGCCGACACCCCAATTTCTCTAGTTATTAAAGTGTTGAAGTTTTTCAATTGGGAAGTCCCACCGCTAAGCACAATCCCTCGATCAGCAATGTCAGCCACTAATTCTGGTGGCGTAATTTCCAAAGTTTCTCTAATCACATTAACGATTGAATCTAACATTGGTTTTAAAGCTTCGTAAACCTCATCTGAATCAATGTTGATATTTTTAGGTAAACCATAAATTGAATCACGGCCATGAACTTCCAAAAATTCCGGTCTCTTAGGTTTAATTGCACTACCTAGTTGAATTTTTATAAGTTCTGCTGTCTGTTCGCCCACAACTAAATTGTGTTTCTTCTTAAGATAATCAATTATTGCCCTATCTAGTTTATTACCTCCAACTTTAACGCTTTTATGAGTAACCACCCCACCTAAAGAAATCACTGCTGCTTCAGCTGCTCCACCACCTATATCTACAATCATATTTCCAAAAGCTTCTGAAACTGGGATTTTAGCCCCGATTGCTGCTGCTAAAGGTTCATCAATCAAATAGGCTCTCTTAGCTCCAGCTGCCAAAGTTGCATCTAAAACTGCTCTTTGTTCAACCTGAGTCACCCCAGCTGGGACACAAACCATGACTTCTGGACCAAAGAACCAATTAGTACCCATTACTTGCCTCAAAAAATACCTCAACATCGCCTCTGTAACCTCATAATCAGCGATAACCCCGTCTTCCAACGGTCTAATCACTTCAATATATTCTGGAGTCTTTCCAAGCATCTTTTTAGCCTCATTTCCAACCGCTAAGACTTTTCGATCTTCCAATCCTACTGCCACCACTGTTGGCTCATTCAAAACTATTCCTTGACCAGCCTCCCAAACAACTGAGTTAGCCGTGCCTAAATCAATACCCAATTTCTTAAATAGTTTCATTATTAAATAATAACAGATATAATATTCGCATGAACAACTCATCAACTAAAAAAAGTATTTTTATAATCTTTTTTGTCCTTCTATTCATCACTGGCTCAACTTACATGATTTCAATTTATGCCAGAGGATACAAATTAAATATTAAAGAAGGCATCTCTTTAAAATCAACCGGGATTCTTTCCGCCACTTCTAAACCAAAAGGTGCTTCGGTCTACATAAATGATCGACTTTTAACCGCCACCGATGACACTATCAACCTAAGTCCAGACGAATATACTATCAAAATTGCTAAAGACGGCTACCTCCCTTGGCAAAAAACAGTTCAAATCAAAAAAGAAATTGTCTATCAAACAGACACTCAATTATATCGATCCTCCCCTGATTTAAAGCCAATCACTCTAACTGGGGCTATTAACCCTACTTCAAACAAAGATTTAACTAAAATTGTCTATTCTGTTGCCTCAGCTTCAGCTTCTAAAGATAACGGTTTATACCTAATTGAATTAACCGGCAACGCCATCATTATCAACAGAAACATCCCTCGACAAATCAGTCAAAACTTTCCAAATGTCGATTGGTCAAAATTTAGTTTCGTTTTCTCCCCTGATTCTCGACAAATTTTAGCTACTAACAAAACAAATAACACTTCTTATCTTCTCCCAACCGACACTCCAATCACTCAAAAAAATCTTTTAGACGTCACTCTCAGACTATCTTTAATTAAAGAAGATTGGAATAATCAGAGTGGACAATTGATTGCTAGCAAACTCGATCTTCTTCCAAAAGAATTAAGAGATCTAGTTTCAACAGATTCTGCCAAATATACCACCTTTTCTTCATCTGAAGACAAGGTCCTTTATTTAGCTAAAAACGATTCTAAAGTCCCAGAAAACATCACTACTCCAGCTCCTGCTAAAAGCACTCAAGCTCAATCTCGAGATATTAAAAAAGGCAATTATTATGTCTACGACATCAAAGATGACACTAATTTCTTAATTGGTTCAAGTGATAAGATTAGTAATCCTTTCTGGCTTCCAAATTCATCAAGTGTGATCTTTGTAAACGATCAAAAAATCAAAGTTGTTGAATATGATGCCACTAACGAACAAACTCTATTTGCAGGCAATTTCAACAAAGATTCAGTTTATCCTTGGGCTGACGGTAACAAAATAGTCACTCTAACTTCTCTCTATTCTGGTTCACCTGAAAATCTCTACGCTATAGTTATTAGATAAATTTAAATACAATCTTTTAATTATTCTTCACAAAGGTTAGCTATTACTTCTTTTATCTTTAGGTCTATTGCATCAGCAACTTCTTGAGTCACATCTTCATCATCTAATCTGTCTTCTAGAACTGCAACTTGGCCTTCAACTATGCTCTGGCTGAAACAAGTATTTTCAGTTGTAGCTCCTAACACAGCCTCTTCTTCAGGAATAACCTCTTCTTCACTAATAACTTCTGGTAAAACCACCGATTCTTCAGCCACAGCCCCTAAAACAGCTTCACTATCACTGTTAGCTACGCTGTATTGTCCAATTTCTACAAACTTTAAAGGCACAAGCACAAAAAGTGCCATCACTGAACAAACTATTAGGGTTCGCATATTTCTATCATGGTTAGTCATATAACAAAGATATTAGAGACTTTTTAAAGTTGTGTCAAGTAAGTAGAGATGTATTGCAATATATCTCTACTAAATAAACGAAACTTATAATAATAAATACAGGACATTTTACTTAGTAAAACTCCCTATCAACTAAATAATTAAAAAAATTTATTCTTTTAATTATTTAACTCTTAGATTCCTTCAAAGATAAACGACTACTCTACATATCAGTAATAGCCTTGTTCTGCTAATTTAGATACATTAACAAAGTGTTTAGAACATCAAACAACATCTTTATAAAACCTTATATATAAAAAGAATCATAGCAAAAACAGCTAATCTATTTATGGGTTATAATATAAAGTGCTCTTTAAACTTAAAAAAATAAAAAGAATAAGCAACCAATCCTGTTTATCCCTTTAAATTAGCTTCAAGATCTCACTACAAGCTCTTAAACAAATCTTTTTCATATTTAAATAGTAGAATATAACTAACTTTAATTTTTTTTAGAAATTAGAAATTAGAAATTAATAATTTTGATTAGATCCTCATAGTTCAATGGATAGAACGGCCACCTCCTAAGTGGCAAATCCAGGTCCGATTCCTGGTGAGGATACAAATTTACACTAAATACACCCCCTAAAAAGACTTTAACCGCATATTTTAAGTATATTTTTATTTGTTAACCGCATAATAATCTAGTTACTCCGCTTTTTCTCCGCTAAAAAACTGCTCATTTTAGCCTATTTTTTTACCGTAAAAAAGAATAATTTTAATACTACTCATATATATCAAATAATCCTTAAACAAATCATAATTACCGAATCAAAGCTAAAAAGATATTTAAATAACTTCTAAAACAAGTAATTTAAAGACTTTTATCCTCTTTTTTCATATCCTTTTAAATAAACCCATAATTTTTTTTAAAATATATCAAAAGATCACAAAAAACCCTCTTAAAAATCAAAAAATAGAGCTTGAAAATCAATTAAATAACTATTTTATCAACTTAATAAAAGCAAAAAAATCATTGAAAACACATAAGGAATCGTTAAATATAAACACCAATCTTCTTTAGCAGAAAGAATTAATTCTGCTAAAGCTCTATTTAGTCACCATTAGGCTTTTTATCTTATCTTTCTTGAATAAAAGCTCACACAAATCTTTCAATTCAGATAGCTCAACTTTATTATATCTTTCGATCTCTTTTTCTATACTTTCGACATCATTTTCCAAAAGAATCTTTTGTCCAACATAAGATGCCATGAAACTACTCTTATCCATAGCCAATTGAGTCTTACCCATCAAGAATTCCTTAGCTCTTTTAAGTTCTTCTTCCTTCAAATTATCTTTAATAGTTAAAAACTCGTTAATCACTAGTTCTTGAGCTTCTTTAAGTTTATCTAGCTTAACTCCTGATTGAACTCCTAAAAATCCAGTCTCAGTGAAACTTTCACTTATTGAAAAGACATAATAAGCCAAAGCTCTCTCCTCTCGGATCTTAGTATAGAGTCGTGAAGAACTATTTCCACTCAAGATGATGTCCAACAACTTTAAGGCATATTTTCTCTCGTCATCAGACCTTAAAGCCGGCACCCCAATACAAAAATGACCTTGTTCAATCTCTTTTTTAATAATCTTTTCACTTTTTTGGTTCAAAACTACTTCAACTTTTGGCAAAGGTTCAGCTTTATTATTAATAAAAGCTTCAAAATATTCTTTAATAATAGATTCAGCTGATTGGTCAACATTCCCACTGATTACCACCACTGTTTCCTTCGGATTAAAGTATTTATCATGATATTTAATCAATTTTTCTCGGTTAAATGGCTTAATATCATTAACTTCTCCAGCAATATTCCAACAACCAATCTTAGACCCATCATAAAAAAACTTAGTGAACTCACCTGACATCCCCATCATTGGATTGTCTTGATACATTCGAATCTCCTCAATAACCACCCCTCTTTCTTTATTCACCTCTTTTAGAGGATAAGTTGAATTAAAAAGAATGTCTGAGATCATTTCCACTGCCCAAGTTAAGTTATCTTTAACTGTAGTTATGTAATAAGAAGTCATTTCGTGCCCAGTTCCTGCATTGTAAGTTGCTCCCTTAGAATCTATTTCATTATTAATGTCTGTAGCTAGTGGTCTTTTTTTAGTTCCTTTAAAAGCCATGTGCTCCAAAAAATGGCTCATTCCAAATTCCCCTTTTACTTCATATTTAGAACCAATTTTGAGGAAAACTTCAACAGTCACTGACTTTAGACCTAAGATAGGCACTATCACGCCCCTAATTCCATTCTTTAAAGTAAAAATTTGATATTTAGTCTTTTCTTCCATCTTTCAAGTAAATTTATATGCACTAGCAGTTGATTTTGTCTTCTGCTTGATACATTTTGCTATATTATAATGAACAATTTTAAGTAACTATAGCTTACTGTTCTAATAGTATCACGAAGTTAATCATCCTGCCTGGAATATATATCTCTTTAACTATCTTTTTATCACCAATCCAAGTTTTAATCTTTTCCAATTCTTTTGCTTTCTGGATAAGCATATCTTTATTATCTTGTTCAGTAGAAGCTACAATCAACTCACCTCGAACCTTTCCATTGATTGAAATCATGATCTTAATCTCATCATCAACTAGATACTTTTCATCAGCCACCGGCCAATCAGCAATATGAATTGATTGTTTATCAAATAAACTATATAACTCTTCTGTTATATAAGGAGCAAATGGTGCTAATAGCTTGATCAATGTCTTCATATCCTCATTAGAAATTAGACATTCGTCATTAGAAATTTTGTTTAATGCCTCCATCATCTTAGCGATAGCCGTGTTATATTTGAAACTCTCCAAATCGTCAGTCACTCCTTTAATCAATTTATTTATTATCACTTTAGTTTCTTTACTGCTAGCAATGTCATTACCAGTATTCAAATTGATATACTTCTCAAACCTGTCTAAAAATCTTTTGACTCCCATCAGTGTATTTTCATTCCAAGCCATGGTCGAATCAAAAGGCCCCATGAACATTAAATACATTCTGACTACATCAACTCCATACTTCTCAGAAACGTCTTCAGGGACGATCACATTACCCTTAGATTTACTCATTCTTTGGTTATCTGGGCCTAAAATCACTCCATGAGAGATTCTTTTATAATAAGGTTCCACTTGGTCCTTTGGAACAACTCCTAAATCCCACAAAAACTTATAAATGAACCTAGAATAAAGTAAATGGAGGACATTATGTTCATCTCCACCAATATAAACATCAACTGGACCCCAATATTTCATTAATTCTTGACTAGCTATAACTGCATCATTGTGTGGATCCATATATCTCAAAAAATACCAATCACTGCCTGCCCAATTTGGCATTGTGTCTGTCTCTCTTTTTGCATCTCCACCACACTTTGGACACTGACATTTTGTGAAACTTTCAATTCTTGATAGTGGGCTTAGACCATCATCTGTTGGTTCATAAGCCTCAACTTCTGGTAACACTATTGGTAAGTTCTCTTCTTTCTCAGGAACCCAACCACATTTAGGACAATCAACCATCGGAATTGGTTCTCCCCAATAATGTTGTCTACTAAAAATCCAATCTCTCAAATGATATGAAGCAGTTGCTTCTCCAATTTTCTTTTCTTCCAACCACTTGATCATCTTTTCAAAAGCTTCTGCTGGCACCATCCCATTTATAGGTGGAGAATTAATTATTTCTCCGTTGTCAACATCAGTGTAAGCTTCCTTTTCAAAATCGTGTTTTTCTTTAGGTTGGATCACTGGAATAATTTCCAATCCAAACTTTTTAGCAAACTCAAAATCTCTCTCATCATGAGCTGGAACTGACATAATTGCTCCAGTCCCATAGCTAGCCAAAACAAAATCAGAAATCCAAATTGGAATTTCTTTATTGTTGACTGGATTAATAGCATATAAACCAGAAAATACTCCAGTTTTATTCTTAGAAAGTTCAGTTCTTTCTAGTTCAGACTTACCTCGAGCACTTTTTACATAATCTTCAATTTCAAAACCCCTCTGTCCTTTGGACATCTCCCCTTGATGAAGGGGAGAAATATTTCCTCCTTTTTCAAGGGAGGATGTCGATTTATCGACAGGTGGGTTTCGAATTAAATCTGAAACAATAGGGTGTTCTGGGGCAATAACCATAAAGGTAGCTCCAAAAAGGGTGTCTGGTCTAGTTGTGAACACTTCCAAATATTCTTTTTTATTTAGAAATTTGTCATTAGAAATTAGAAATTTTACTTTAGCTCCTTCTGATTTCCCAATCCAATTAATCTGAGCTTGTTTAACTTTTTCAATGAAATTAGTTTCTTCTAAACCATCAATCAACTTATCTGCATAATCAGTGATCTTGACTACCCACTGACTTATATTTCGACGACTTACTTCAGCTCCACATCTCTCACATTTTCCATCAACGACTTCTTCATTAGCCAAACCAATCTTACAACTTGGACACCAATTGATTGGCATTTCTTTTTTGTAAGCCAAACCTTTATTAAATAATTGAATAAAAATCCATTGAGTCCATTTGTAATAAGTTGGATCAGTAGTGTTAACTTCTCTTTTCCAATCAAAAGAAAAAGCCAATTTTTTCATCTGTGATCTAAACATATCAGTGTTTTCTTTAGTCACTTCTTGTGGTTTCCTCTTCATTTTGATCGCATAATTCTCTGTTGGCAGTCCAAAAGCATCCCAACCCATTGGAAACATCACATTAAAACCTTGCATTCGTTTAAATCGAGCATAAACATCCCCTCCAGTGAAGCTAAAAGCATGACCAATATGCAAGCCTGTGCCTGATGGATATGGAAATTCCACTAAAATATACTTCTTGTTTTTAAATTCATACTTAAACAATTTCTCTATTCCTATTTTCTTAGCACTCTCTAAATTCTTATCATCATGATCTATATATGCTACTTCATCAACCTTAAAAGCATACTTTTCTTTTAGCAATTCAAAATATTTAGAATCATATTTATTAGGATTATCTTTTAAAGAAAATACTTCCCATTTATCCCCAGTCAATAGTTTTTTAACTTCATCAATTTTACTAGTGTTAGTTACCACAATCTTAGGAACACTTAAATTATTTAAGTATTCATATAATTTGTCGTTCAATTTCCATTTATCAAAATCTATTAAACACTTATGAGCATCAACCAAAATAAACTTTAGATTATTCGGAATTTCAAAATCTATATCTGAATTATCTTCAGCATGATACATGCTAGGATTTTTTTTCCAAAAATCCTGCCACTTTTCTTCAATCTTTTTAAAATCTTCCATTATTAAATAATCATTAATTAATACAGTATTTTACTACAAAATCATCATTTTGATTGGATTTGACTTGGCCAATAAACTGGTTTTTGATCAACACCACCTTTACCACCCCAAGCTGGTCCTAATGTAAAATATTTTGCCCCACGATCAGTAAAATTTCCTCCATTTGAAATAATCTGTCTTGGAACCAACGGTAGCAAAGCAAAGTCACCCATTTTAAGTTCTAATTTAACTCCTTCATCTTTAGCCACCAATAAACCATTTTGGTCTTCAACTTCTCCAGGAACAACAATTGTTAATCTATTTTTTAAACACAAAAACAATTCAAACCCAATTTGATTACCAGGATTACCTTCAGGCAAAACCAATTGTTTTAAGGCTCCATACCTCCACATTCGCACCAACACCGATTCTCCTTTTTGCTTACCTAATTTACAACCCTTAACCATAACAAATTCTACCTTTCCATCTCTTTCTTTTTGTAAAATTGGGTCGAGAATCAGGCTATCACCTTCATGATAAAGAGCCGTCACATTTTCTTTTATTTCTCTCACATCTCTAGTAGCCAATAAGTCTTCTGAACCAGATAAATCCGCTCTTACTTTTTCATAAATCACCCCTCTAGAAAATCCTGTCAACTTTTCTATTAATTCGGACACATCTGGATCAGTATTATTTTTAATAAAATCACGTACCAAAAACACATTTCCTTCAGGCAAAGAGAACCCTTCAATCACAGGTTGTCCATCTTTTGATTTCAATACAGTTGGTTTAATTGCCCTATCAATAACCAATTTAGGTTCAATATGAATCATTTTTTCACCATGGTCATACCCAGAAACTACTTCAGTCATTCTTTTATATTAACTATTGTATTTTTCCAATTTTCTTGACTAATTATTTCAATTTTCCCAAAGTCAGTTTCTTTTGTTTGCAAGCAATCTTTAATCTTTAAATATTGTTCTCGAGAAACAATTCTGTTCACAAAATTATTATTATTTTCTTCCAAGACTCCTCTTCCCACCCAAAAATCAACATTTGAAGCATAAGTCGAACCTAAAGTTAACCAATTATCAATATTATCTTGTGATAAACCAAAAGAAAAACTTATATAAATATAATTATCAACAGTAAAATAATCACCAGAAAATTCTTTTTGAGATTCAACATCATAATAAGCCAATTCTACAATTCTCGATTCAATTACCCGATTAACATCTTCATCTGCTTTCAAAATAACAGAACGACTACTTCTTTTTAATTCTATTTCTTTATCTTCTTCACTTAAATTTTTCCACCTCTGATATCCTTCTGGCAATTTTTCTTCAACTGCTTCCAACATTTTATCTTTATTAAATTTATCTCCCAATCGAGTAAGTTTAAATTTAAAATTTTTTGGTAAATGTTTATTAAAATTTTCTATTAATAAAGAAAAACTCTGACAATATTTTTCTAGATCTTCAGCTTTATAATTATCCATTCTTTCTAGAATCCAATCTTCAGAAACAAATTCAATCACTACTCCTGGTTCATAACTAGCCAAAACAGGGGCCACCCACTCAGATAAAAAGTTTAAGGTAAAAATTTCTGCCCAATCAGACTCAGGAGCAGATTGGTTCCAAAAATGCTTATAACCTCCAAAAAAAATAATAAAATGAATAGATTCTTTTCGTTTGATACTTAAACCAATTTTATTTTCAATATCAAGCACATTCATCGCATCTAATTTTCGTTTTCTAAATTTTTTTGCAAAAATTTTTTGGGTAATAAAATTTTTTAACCCTCGATCAATTATTTTTTTATCTTCAACTGAAATAATATAAGGATTAAAATTATCTAATAGATTTTTCAAATATTGGTTTATTTCTATCATAATCAGAGCCAAGGGTAAGTTGTGAACTTACTTCTCTCAAATACAATTTGATGGTTTTACAAATTAAACTACCTTGGCAAGTTTTCTAATTATACAATAATTATTCCAATTCAAAGACAATATCGAAAAAAATTTAAAATTATTTTAATTTAAATTAAACACTTAAAATTGATAGAACAACTATTCCTAAGACAGTCATCAAAACTCCAATTAATTGTTGTCTGTTAAGTTTATCTTTAAAAACAAGCCTAGAAAGAATAACAAAAAGAATCGGATAAGAACCAGCAATAGGAGCCACTATAGCTGTTTGCCCTTTCATCACTGCAAAATTATAAGAGTAACCACCAATAGTCAATAAAATAGCATTAAAAAAAGAAAATATAATCATTTTTGAATCTGGTAATTTTTCCAACTTAATTTTTTTGAATTTCATATAAACTAAAAGTACAGGGATACCTAAAAAACTTAAATATGAAGGCCAAAACCAACCAACTTCTCTTACTGGGATTCTTATAAATGTGTAAAGTATACCCCATGAAAGCATAGCAACTAAACCATATGGTATTCCCTTATCTATAATAATATTTTTAATATTTAATGATTTAAAATCAAAAGAAGACATCATTAAACCAATAAAAATTATAATAATGGGAATAATTTGAGAAAACAACAAATTATCACCAAGAAAAATAACAGAAAGTATTACTGTAACAGCAGCAAAAGAAGCAGAAATCGTTCCTACTAAAGAAGCATTACCAACCCTTATCCCTTCTAGTAAAGCCACCATAGGAATTGGTCCTACTAAATTAAGTAATAATATTATTAACCACATTTGTAAACTTATATTTTTAAGTTCATTCCAAAACATAGGAACAAATAAAGAAGAAATTGCAAAACTAAATAAAAATAACCAAAACGAAGCAGAATAACCTTTAATTTTTCGTGAAACTAAACCACCTAAAATATCTCCAGAACCCCAACCAATAAAAGCAATAATAGCAAACAAAATAAAATACATTTTTATAATTATACAATAATTAATTTAAACCAATCACCACATCCCCTTCTTCATCCGTCCTTCTAATCTTTATCCCCTTATTTTTTAACCTATCCAAAACTTCTTTAGTCGGATGGCCAAAACGATTTTTGGCTCCGACACTAATCACCGCCACTTTCGCTTTCAAAACTTCTAACAATTCATCACTAGTTGCTGTCGCCGATCCATGGTGAGCAATTTTCAAAATATTTACCGGTCCGGAGTCTTGACGAAGGACGGTCTGCCACACTAATCTTTGTTCAACTTCTTTACTAATGTCCCCAGACAAAAAAATTCTAGTAGCTTGCCCTTCCGAAGTCCCGCCACCGCGGGACGAAGGAGTGGCCTTATAACTCAAAATTCCAGCAATTGAATTGTTATTGTTATCATCTAAATTTTTTTCAAAATTTGGCGGATTGACTATTTCAAAGTTGAACAAACCCATTTTTAAAAGGTCATTTTGCTTTAATTTTTTTGAACTAATATTTTGTTCAACTAGGCTTTTAAGCTCATCATTACTAAAAACATCTATAGTCCTATAGCTTTTTAAGACATCAGCCAGCCCACCACTATGATCACTATCGCTATGAGTAATCAAAACAACTTCCAAAGTCTTGTCCCAAAACGGCATATGATTTTCTAGACAAGTCAATATTTTCTTATTATTAGGACCGGTGTCAACCAACATCTGCCAATTTTTTTTAGTCACCAAGATCCCATCCCCTTGTCCCACATCACAAAAAATTACTCTAGTTGTGTCATCATTTACACTTACAAAATACCAACTAAACAAAACCAAAATATTTATTAAAAATAGAATTTTAATTCTCATATTTCTTTTTCATTAACCAAAAACCCAAAATTAAATACCACCCCACTAACATCATCCAATTAAATTTTACATCAACACTAGCCCACGATAGTTTCCCCATCACCTCTACAATCACCACAAAATATTTCAAAAAAGGAAAAATTAAAAACAAAATAATTTTCCCCAAAAATTGACAAAAGACCCCAATAATCATGCCTAATCCACCCCACAAAGTCACAATTTCCACCAACATTAACACCAGAGCATTGGTCAAAAAACTGATTAGACTAATCTTCCCAAAGGAAATGGCCAAAATTGGTGTTACCCACAAACTCACCCATAACGTCATAAATGCATCTTTCAAAATAGTCCTTCCTTCCACTTTTGGCTTTAAAACTATAGCTAAAAAGGCTAAAAAGCTTAACCAAAAACTAATTCCAGTCACCATTTTCCAATCTGCCAGAAGCATAATCAAGATTGTCAAACCTAAACTCCGACTTATTGAATATTTTCTACCTAAAATCTGAGCCCAGTAATAAACAGAAATCAATAAGACTGCTCTAATCACCGGCGCTTCCCAACCAACCATATTAGTGTAGCTCCAAGCTGTAATTAAACCTAAAATAATTGCTTTTTTACGACCAATGAACTTGGCCATGTTCTCAACCAAGAATGTTGTTAACAACATAATGTTTGAACCACTGACTACCACTATATGAACCACCCCACTCTGCTTCAAATCAGTCCAAAAACTAGATTCAAAACCAGTCTTATCCCCCAGAACCATTCCTGCCAACAAACCCGCTTCTTTAGGTGGCAAAGTTTGATAAAGCACCTGCATCAAACTGTACTTATTTATAAACCTATAAATCAATATACATCCTAAAATTATCAATATCCAGATAAAAACCCCTCTGCCCCTTTTGGGCATCTCCCCTTGATGAAGGGGAGAAATTTTAAATATATTTTTCATTTAAATTAAAAATATTGGCGAAAATAATATTTTTCCGCGCGCAACATCCAAGGTGCACTACCGCCGGGCGTGAGCACGGCAAAAATGTTTTTGAGCCAATATAAAATCACAATTTAATCTGATTTTTAATTTTTTCATACATTTTGTCTCCAACCCCTGGGACTAATTTAATTTCCTCAACATTCTTAAATCCCCCATTTTTAACCCGATAATCAATTATCCTTTGAGCAATTGCTGGCCCAACTCCACTCAACTTGTCTAATTCCTCAACCCCAGCAGAATTCAAACTGATTATTTGATTACCAGCTACTTTTTTGACATTAGAAATTAGAAATTCTTTATTTTCTGATTGATTGGGTATAAATATCTTCTGCCCATCCATCAATAATTCAGCTTTATTTAGGTTCTTGTCTACCCAATCACGATCAGCTTTGAGTGCCAATCCACCAGCAGCCACCAAAACATCACTAATTCGAGCTCCACTATCTAAACTATAAATCCCCGGGTTAATCACTTCTCCTTCCACATCAACCATAACTTTTGTAAGGGCAGGTCCCTGTGTCTTCACTTCATTTTTTACTACCACTTCTGTTTTTGGCACAGCTGATTCTTTAATACTCCAACCAATCCCTAGTGCAATCAAAAAAATTCCCCCAATCAAAAGCCAATCAATCCATTTTAACTTATGTAATATTTTTAACATTTATACTAATAAATATACCATTAACTTGATAGTTGTCGATAAATAGATAATACTATTATTAATGCCTCAAATTGCTATTATTTGTCTATTTTCACTAAGTTCAGTTCTAGCCTACTTTTTTTCGATCACTTTCCCTGCTTTCACACCTCAAGCTATTGCCTTAATCACCATTATTTCAATTCTTTGTCTAAAGAAAAAAGAACTTCTAATTTTTTTCATCGCTGCCATCATTAATATAATAGTTTTCACTACCAACGGACTCAATTCTCCTGTCTTTTTCTTAATTTATTTCCTTCTCTTCGTGATTGCTTTTCAAAATCCACCCAGCACCACTCTCGCCTATTCTCTAGTTTTAATTCTCTTTCTGTCCCAATCTCTTAACTCAATGTATTCAATCCTGCCTCTAATCTCTCTTCTCTTCATCACTCCCCTAGCTTGGTTCATCGGTCGTCAATATCTCGAAAATCTAAAGCTAAACAGTTTCCTAGAAAAAGATGAAACTGATGTTTTAATGTGGCTGTCTTTAAAATTCAAAAATGGCATCTACCAAATAATCGATTCCTCATCTCAACTATTATCTCAACCTCAATTGACTCAAAATCAAAAAGAACAGGTTCACAAAATCAAAGATTCAGCCAAAAACCTTTTAAATTCTGCTCAAAAACTAAAAAATGAAATTGATGATGAAACCGAAAATGATTAATAAAACCATTAAAGATATGTCCTCCCTTCATCAAGGGAGGATGTCGATTTATCGACAGGTGGGTTTTATATTTTTTATTTTTTTGTTTTTAATTACTCCAAAAACTATTAGTGCCCAAACTTTCACTTCTGATAAGCTTAAAATTCAATTTGGTAATTTCAACATGGGTTCTGGAAAACAAACTGGCGGTGGCTATTCACTAACTAACACCACCGGTCAAAATGCCCCAGGTCAATTTAGTAATCAAGGTTTTGTCCTAAAATCCGGTTTTCAATATATTTATGATAATATTTACCCTTTTTCTTTCCAAATTGATAATCTTAATATTAATTTTGGAGATTTAACTCCTGATGTTGGTTCAACCGCTTCTAATAACATAACTATCACCACTCCATCAAGAAGAGGTTATCAAATAATGGCTGTCGCAAATCGACCTCTATCTTCAACAATTGGAACCATAATTCCCGACGCCACTTGTGATTCTGGAACACCTTGTACTGAATCTGTTTCCGCTCCTTGGACCACCAACACCGCTTTTGGTTTTGGTTTTAATGCCACCAATACTGCTGGAATTGGTACTTCTGCTTATTTCACTAATTCAACCTATTATCGCCATTTTGCTTCTCTTAGTAATCAAGAAACAGGTCAAATAATTATGTCCGAAAGCAAACCTGTCAAAGACAGCTCTGCTAAAATTACTTACAAAGTTTTAGTCAGCAAATTCCAACCTGCTGGTAGTTATGAAAATTCTATTAGTTTTATTGCTGTTCCTAAATATTAACTATGCCAAACTTTAATCTAAGTCTTTCACCAGAACAAATAGAATATGTCCTCAAACCTGGGATCACTATTACTCAAGCCTATGAAGTCACTAATAACAGTGATAATGCAATAACAATTAGTACTGAAGTTTTAGCTTGGCAACCAAGTGGGAATAATGGCAATATTTCCTATCAAGATGTGGTTGCCTCTCCTAATATAATTTTTTCTCTAAATAATGCTGACATTAAACTAGGCCAAACTTTCAGTCTAGCTCCCAAAGCTAAACAGCAATTAGTCCTAAAAGTTAGCAGTGCCCAAGAAACTTCATTAGAAGATTATTACTACACTTTTTTTGTGACTCAACAAAGTCAAAACACCAACTCAAACAATGCCATTGGCAGTCAAGCCACCGGGAAAATCGGTTCTAATATCTTATTAACTGTTTCCAATAGTGAGAATACTTCCATTCAAGCTCAAATCAATAAATTCACTGTTTCACCAAAAATTAAAGATGTTTTTTTCACTCCTCTAACTTTCAAAGCTGAAATAAAAAATAATTCTCAAAACTTTTTCAAAACTAAAGGCACTATCATCATTAATAAAAATGATTTAAAAATAAAAGAATTGGAATTAAATGACAATAATGTTCTAGCTAATTACTCCCGAAACATAACCTGCAAAGATCAAGACACTTGCACAATCCAAGCTCCTTTTTGGCCAGGCCGCTACACCGCCACTCTCAAACTAGATGAATCAATTAATGCTCCATCGGCCAACATTTCCTTTTTTGTCTTCCCGTTCTCCATAGTCGCTATCCTGATTCTATTTCTCGCCATTTTCCTAACTGGATTTAAATTGAGAAAGAGATTTATTGAGAAATAAGTTCAAACCTTTTCACTTTTTTCCCATCCCATTCCACTTCTTCAAACCACATCTTCAAAGATCTAATCCAAATTGAACCCATTTTATTTTCATAAAGAGCTTCATAGACAACCATTTCTTCCAAAGTTTCACTGTGTATCCCAACATCTATTATTTTATAAGTGTGGTCGCTTTTATAGTGTTTATAAATCTGTCCTTTTTTAATTTCCATAGATTATTATATCAACACCAACTCTCCCTCTTTCATCACTTCCACCAATCTCAATAAATTCTTCACCATTAACTCAATTGAAAACACTTTAGGTTCAAATTCAGCCAATTTTTCTACTTCCACCCATTGATAATCACTATATTCTTCATTTAATTTTATTTCTCCACTCTCATATCTGGCATAATAATGAGGCAAAATCATGTTTGATCCATCTTTTTTAATATAAAAATTCATCGTGTTAAAAATCGGATAAATTTTAATTTTAAAATCTTTTCCCATTTCTTCAGTTTTCTCTCTTCTCAACCCTTCCAAAATTTCCCCATCTTTCGTTTCCATCTTGCCACCAATAAAAGTATATGTTTCATCAAAATCTTTCTCCCCAATTCTCTTCGCCAACAAAACTTTAGTATTATTATCTTTAAAAACTACAATTTTCTGACAATTTTGAAATACATATTTTTCTTCCATAAACCATTTTATCAAAACATTTCTAAATCTTACCTAATTACCTATTTTTACAAAAATGATATATTTATATATGTTTGATCAAGAACAACATATAGAACCAAATAATTTTTTAAAAGAATCTGCCGCAAAAACTATTCCTCAAAACTTAGAAAATTTAAGACAACAAGTTGGAGAAAAAGACATTCTTTGGGCTAAAAATAAACAGGAAAGACTTGTTGGAAATATTAAAAAACTAATCCCAGGTTCATCTGCCCCTGAAGAAAATGAAACTATTATCGACCACAAAGATGACTCTTTATACGGTCGTATATATAATTATGTTTTTCCAGAAAACATTAGTATTAATCAATGGAAAGTCGGTGGAGGCATGTCTCTTGAACAGGCTAATATTTTAGAAATTATTAATAATGATTCTAATTCCATCGAATACAAAGCAAACAGTAATCATCCATCTGATTGGGAAATTGCTAAAAATCTAGTTCTAAATGATTCCTACTTCAAAAGACACCAAGAACTGGCCAATGCATTAGAAAAAATAGATGTTACTAAAGTAGACACCTATCCTTTAGATATTTATCTCGATTTTAATAAAGATGAAGATAACACAATTTTTCAAATTTATAATAAATATGAGTTATCTTTTCAAGAAACCGAGTTAGGTTTCCAACCAATTTTAGATTTATCTAAAGCACCAAGTAATGAATTTTTATTCACCCAAACCGCTGTCCAACTCTTTACTGCTTTTGAAAAAGTACAATTGGAACTTAGCCAGCAACTTAAAAACGAATTAATTAATCGCCATGAAAAACGTTACGGCAACTCTTATGTCACCCTTGGCCGTGAATTGGCAAAATTAGTGAGTGATAATAATCGCGATTTATCAAATTTTTTTTCGACTGAAAAAAATGATGATATATGGCAAAAAATTAATCTTCTAGAGATTCCTAATGATCCTGCAGCTGCTGTTTTAATAAATACACTAAAACAACTTCATCAAACAAGCCCACCACCTTCTGATTTACCCATATCTGAAGAAAGAACTTCTTTTTTGACTGGGACTTGTAAAGATTTAGAAACCTATTTTTCTTCATCAGTTAATGAACACTCAGAACGCATTATTGAAATAAATAATAAAAAATATCTTAAAGAAGGATCACATCATGTCGATGTTAACCCTATGATGATTAATTTAGAACCAATAGTTTTTAATGGAATAAGATTACCAGCTGGTAATCTTTTCCGTGAAAGTAATAATAAAGATGCTTTTCATTATATGAGACCTACCGCTTTTTGTTTTGATCAAGAATATGCCAATGAAGTTTTTGGAGAAGAATATCGAGAATCAATCAATAGTTGGGGGCCTCCAGACGAAATTTTTAAAATTATATCAACAACCAGAAATTAACTACCAAAAAGCCCCCGATTTCTCAGGGGCTTTTGTATTTTCACAAAGGCTTGCTTGCAATGCCGTAGTTGAAAACTATTTTTCGTTTTCAACGAAGGCTTGTGCAGCAGCTAATCGTGCGATTGGTACTCTGTAAGGACTGCAAGAAACATAATTCAATCCAATTCTGTGACAGAATTTGATTGTGTCTGGATCTCCACCTTGTTCTCCACAGATACCAATGTGTAAATCTTTATTAACTCCTCGGCCTAACTTAACAGACATTTCCATTAATTTACCGACACCATTTTGATCAACACTCTTAAATGGATCTTCTAACATGATCTTTTCTCTTAAATAATCTTTTAAGAATTTACCAGCATCATCTCGAGAGAAACCATAAGTCATTTGAGTTAAATCATTGGTTCCGAATGAGAAGAATTCAGCTTCAGCAGCGATTTCATCGGCTGTCAGTGCAGCTCTTGGAATTTCAATCATGGTTCCAATCTCATATTTAAGACTGACTCCATATTCTTTCATAGTAGCTTCAATAACTGGGATTAATCTAGCCTTAAGCCATTTCATTTCTTCAACATCTCCAACTAGTGGAATCATAATTTCAGGTTTAACCGCCTTAGCTTTAGCGTCGGCGGTAACTTCACAAGCTGCAGAAATTATAGCTTTAACTTGCATCTTAGCAATTTCTGGGAAAGTAATACTAAGTCTGCATCCTCGATGACCCATCATTGGATTGAATTCATGAAGTGATTCAATTTTTTCTTTTAATTTTTCAAAAGAAATTCCCATTTCTTTAGATAACTCTTCAATATCTTTATCTTCCTTAGGCACGAATTCGTGTAGAGGTGGATCTAGTAATCGAATCTTAACTGGAAGACCAGCCATGATTTCGAATAATTGTTTGAAATCATCTTTTTGCATTGGGAAGATTTTTTCTAGAGCAGCTTCTCTTTGTTCAACTGTTTCAGAAATAATCATTTGGCGAATCGCAAAAATCTTATCTTCTTCGAAGAACATGTGTTCAGTTCGGCAAAGACCAATACCTTGAGCTCCAAATTCTCGAGCTACTTTTGCATCTTTTGGAGTGTCAGCATTAGTTCTGACATCCATAGTTCGATACTTATCAGCCCATTTCATTAGAGTGTCGAAATCTCCACTCAAAGTTGCTTCCATAGTTGGAACTTGACCTAAAAATACTTCACCAGCAGTTCCATCTAGAGTAATGAAGTCACCTTCCTTGACCGCCATAGCTTCAGCGGCGGTGGTTTTAACTCTAAATTCTTTATTTTTTTCATCAACAGAAATCATTTCACAACCAGAAACACAACATTTACCCATTCCTCGAGCAACCACAGCTGCATGAGAAGTCATTCCACCTCGAGCAGTCAAAATTCCAGAAGCAGCGTTCATTCCAGCAATGTCTTCAGGAGAAGTTTCAGCTCTAACTAAAATAACTTTTTTACCATTTTCAACCCAGTCAACTGCTGTTTCGGCATTAAAAACGACTTGTCCATAAGCAGCACCAGGAGAAGCTGGCAAACCATTAGCGATAACTTTAAAGTTAGCTTTTTCTTTTGGATCGAGTGTTGGATGAAGTAATTGATCGAGTTTATCAGCTTCAACTCTAGTCAAAGCGGTTTTTTCATCAATCATTCCTTCCTTAACTAATTCAGCTGCAATTCTAACCATAGCGAAAGCAGTTCTCTTTCCATTTCTAGTTTGTAAAATGAATAATTTACCATTTTCAATAGTAAATTCAACATCTTGCATGTCTTTATAATGAGCTTCTAATTTATCAAAAATCGCGATAAGTTCATCATAAGCTTTGTCATTGTCTTCTCTAAGAGCTTCAAGTTTCTTTGGAGTTCTAATTCCTGCCACAACGTCTTCACCTTGAGCATTCATTAAATATTCTCCATAAGCTTTGTTTTCTCCAGTTGAAGGATTTCGAGTGAAAGCAACTCCAGTTCCACAGTCATCACCCATGTTTCCGAAAACCATGGCTTGAACGTTAACTGCAGTTCCAAAAATTTTCTTTTCATCAATTTTGTTTAATTGGCGATAGATGTTAGCTCGTGGATTGTTCCAAGAACCAAAAACAGCATTTATTGATCCCCAAAGCTGTTCTTTAGCATCTTCTGGGAAATCTTTACCTTTTTCAACCTTGTAAATTGCCTTATAACCAGCCACAACTTCTTGCCAATCTTCAGCAGTCATATGAGTATCTTCTTGGATACCTTTTTTAGCTTTGACTGAAGTAATAACATGTTCAAATTTCTCATGTTCTAAATTTTCAACCACATTACAATACATTTGAATAAAACGTCGGTAAGAATCCCAAACGAATCGAGCATTCCCAGTCTTTTCAACCATGCCTTTAACAACTTTTTCATTTAAACCTAAGTTTAAGATGGTGTCCATCATTCCTGGCATTGAAGCTGCTGCTCCTGATCGAACTGAGACTAAAAGTGGATTTTGAGCATCACCAAATTTTTTACCGGTGCTGGCTTCCAACTTGTTAATTCCCTCTTCGACTTCTTTTTCCAAAGATGCTGGGTAGCTTTTCCCATTATTATAATAGTATTGGCATACCTCAGTTGATAAAGTAATACCGGCTGGCACTGGAATTCCAAGGTTGGTCATTTCTGCTAAATTAGCACCTTTACCACCAAGAATATATTTCATATCCTTGTCACCTTCAGCTTTTCCATTACCGAAGAAATAGACGTACTGTTTCATATAGTTAAATTTTTAATTTATAACGCCTCCCACTTTATAATAAATTCTCTTTCAAATCAATAGTTTAATCAGATTATTGTTTTTCTGTAGAGACGCACCGTGTGCGTCTCTTTTATGATTGGTTGTAGAGACGTTCTGCAGAACGTCTCTACTCAAAATACCAACGTCTCTACAAACATAAATAACATCTCTCTACGGGAATACACAAGAGACGCACACAGTGCGTCTCTACAATAAACACCAAAACATCTATATCATATTTGTAATTTTTATTGCAATAATAACACATGATCAATATAGATAATCCAGAAAAATTTGCTGATAAATATAAATTAAAATCTCCTCGTTTATTAAATTGGGATTATTCTTCATCTGGACACTATTTTATTACTATAAAAACATTAAATAATAATAAATTTTTTGGAAAAATCATTAATCAGAAAATGGCATTATCAAGAATTGGAATTATTACTAAAAATGAATTATTAAAAACTTTTGAAATCAGGCAAAATATCAGACTAGATGAATGGATTATTATGCCAGATCATATTCATTTAATAATTGAAATTAAAAAATATCATTCTGTAGAGACGCACTGCGTGCGTCTCAATAATAAAAATAAATGTCTCAATATTGGAAACGAATATCTCAATAAAAACAATATTGATTTATCAACAAGAGACGCACACAGTGCGTCTCTACAAAAAATGAATATTAAATCAAATCAAATTATTCCCAATGTTATTAAATTATTCAAATCATCAGTTAAGTCAATTTGTAACCAAAATAATTTATTTTTTGCCTGGCAACCTCGTTTTTATGATGAAATTATTAAATCTGAAGCAGAATTAAATAATATACGTGAATACATTAAAAATAATATTTAGAAAACCCCACCAACTTCTTGCATTGCACCTTTTTTCCAACTATATTTAATATAATAATGAAAAAAATAGTATTTATATTTTTAGGTTGGGTTTTTTGTGCCTCCGCTTCCAGCGCCCTCGCTTCCCAACCCACCGATTACTCCGACCAACTCTCCAACGCCACAATATCAACTTTTGTATCAGGATTTTCCTCAACTGCAAATAATATATCTAATATAGATACCAGTAACTTCTATGTAGGAGACACTATTTACGCATTTTTTGATGACGGTAGCGCTATATCTTATGATGGTTATTCAAACCCTATTATAAAAGTTTATTCAAGTAGTCTTGATCTTGATATTTCTTCCAGAAATTTCCCTTTTAATTACCCTAATACTGTTTATATCTCTAAGATAAATCTGGCAACCCACACTGTCAAATTTACTCCTAGTGCTAACTCCACTACTCCTTGGCAATTTCTAATTAAGTCAACTTTAAGTAATTCTATTGATAATTTTAATGATGCTAACAATAGAGCCAACTATGAAGGTTTTGTTAATTATGGCGTTGGTATTACTTGTCCGTCTGCCTGGACCAGTAGTGTCGCTAGTGTTGGTGATACTGTTATTTTATCCGATTATGAAGCTGGCGGCACAGGCCGTGGTGGCACTTATTTAAATATGTCTTGTAGTGCTCCATCTGGAACCGGGACTTCCCAAGCTACTATCACTATACGCAATTTGATCAACCCAGCTTCTTCAGGAAAATTCCCATACCTCATCCGCCACCTCGATGGTTTAGATAATGTAATTTATGGTGACACAGTTGCTGGAGAAGTAGTTATCCCAACCAACAATGTCCGTGTCAGTGCTAGTGTCGATAAAATTTTAACTTTTCAAATTGATAGTGTTGGAACCGTAGCTCCTAACACTAATTTATGTAGCGGAACTCTTTCCCCCGCTGCCAGTAACACCACCGCTACCGCTGTTCCATTCGGGAACTTAACTCTAAATGCTTTCCACAATCTCGCTCAACACATTTCTCTAAAAACTAACAATCCCGGTGGTTACGTAATCACCGCCTATGAAACTCAACCCTTAACCAGCACTATTGGAATAACTCTTCCAAATGTAAGTGGTGTTGGAACTAGTGGAACTTGGACAACCCAAGCTATAAACAATTCAGGTTTTGGTTATGCTCTCCAAGCTGGAGCAACTATTACAGATGTAAACAGTGTTGGCATTGGTGCCACTAATATTTTTAAACCTTTCAGCGATGATGCTTTTAACCCAGACATAATTATGAGTCATGATGCTCCAAACACAGTCACTGACAATGCCTTTGTTTGTTATCGTGTAGCCGCCGCCTACAGCCAACCATTCGGCGCCTACGAAAACGCCATTAATTATGTCGCTACTGTTAATTTTTAAAAAATATATAATTTATTTATAAATGAAAAAAACAATTATAATTTTTCTAGCTTTGTTCGTCACCTTCTCCCTAAGAACTGTTTCCGCTGCCGCTCCAACCGCCGTCTCCGACACTCTAAGCAACGCCCAACTATCTTTTTTTGGTTCAATCAGTAGTTTTGATAACACTAACACTGTGACTCTTAATGATAATGGTTGGTATTCTTTCAAAACTAGCAACCTTTCTGTTGGGGGAATTATTGGTATTGGAAGAAGTTTTGATGGTACATGGATATCTGATGATTTATATAACTACACTATCACCAACATTGGTTCGACTAAAAGCTTTAGTGTCTCTCCTTTTATTCTTGAAGAAAGCATAACCGTTAATAATTTTGTTGTTGCCACCCAATCTGCTGTCCATACTGTAAAATTCACTCCGACTGTTATAAATACTTTCGGTTATACTCAAGTTTTCCAAATCTTAATAAAAACAACTGATTCTAATTACGGAACCAATATTTTTAAAGATGGTCTCCCTAATGGTAATGGTTTTGATATGAATAGATTTTTCACTGACGCTGATGTCTATTGCCCTTCACCATACACAGCTTCTGGGGTTGGTGATACTATAACTTTAATTGATAACGAAGCTGGTGGTGTCAATCGTGGTGGGGATTATTTAATTATTAATTGTGAATCTGATGGTAGTCAATTTCTAGATAATAATCCAATGACTGTAACTATTGGTTCAACTGGTTATAGTGGTCTTGAAGTTAGTGATCATCAATTAATTAATCCAGCTCCATATGAACACATTGATTACAGAAGCAAATCTTCTCTTTATTCAAATAATTACATAAATGTATTCCCGTTTTTAATTAGACATTTTTATAATGGTTCTCTAATACCTGAAGACACAGTTGCTGGCAATATTGCCGCCACCGAAAATGTTCGTGTCACTGCCAACATCGATCCTGTCTTAACTTTCCAAATTGATAGTGTTGGAACTTCAACTCCAGGGACAATCCGTTGTGGTAGCAGTATAAGTATTACTGATGTTTTGACTAGTGCTACCAAAGTTCCTTTTGGAGTTTTAAATTTAAATGAATTTTATGATCTAGCTCAACATCTTTCTTGTGTCACTAATGCCGCTAGCGGATATGTCATCACTGCTTATGAGAATAGACCTTTAAGCTTAATTTCTGGTGGTCTTAATACTGGTGTCACTATCCCTAACACAACTTGTAACGCTGCTAATGCCTGTGGAGTTGGTTCTAGTAATGTTTGGACTGAAACCATTAATTCTGGGTTTGGTTATGCTCTTGAATTTGGCGTCACTTCTCCAGCCATCGGCTCAGATGCCACCACTATTGGGATTGGTGCCACTAATATTTACCGACCTTTCACTGTTGACCCAAATTCACCTCAAACCATTATGAGCCGAGCAATTTCTACTAACACTTCTCCAGACAACGTCTATGTCTGTTACAGAATTAATATCAATGCTTTACAACCATCTGGTGACTATGAAAATTCTATTAATTATGTTGCCACCGCTTATTTTTAAATTAATTATTAATTAAAACAAAAATGAAAACTGCCCTCCAAAAAATCATCAAACAATCAAGATTCATCTTTCTGTTAATCTTGACTTTCCCTCTTGTTACAAATCGAGTCATGGCCCAAAATGTAGTTGGCACTAGCGCCATCCCACCACGAGTCGAAATCTCTGCTAAGCCTGGTGATGTCAAAAGTGAAGTCATCAAAATCAGAAATGAAGCTAATAACGATCAAAATTTCACCACTTCCGTGGCTGATTTCATTGTTAATGATAGTAAAGGCACTCCAATCAAAATTGAAGCCGGTTCAAATTTAGATAATCGTTGGGCTGCCAGTTCTTGGATTCAAGTTTCTGAAAGTAAATTCAAATTAAAAGGTGGTGAAACTAAAGCTCTATCTCTAGTTATTATGGTTCCAAAGGATGCTCTTCCAGGTGGCCACTATGCCATGATCCTCCACTCCCCCGACAACCAAAAAACTTTGTCTTCCAGTGGTTCTTCAATCCAAACTCAAGTTGGAACCTTGGTCTACATAACTGTTGCTGGTGACATCAAAGAAAATGCTTCTGTCAACAAATTTAGTGCTCCTAAATTCCTAGAATTCGGACCAGTAAACTTTGACACTACCATTAAGAACTTATCAGACATCCACATTAAACCAGTCGGATCTATCACTGTCAAAAATCTACTCGGTCTTAAAACCGGTAAACTCGATTTAGCTGACACCAATATTTTCCCATACACTTCTCGTGATTTCACAAACAAACTAGACAAGAAATGGCTCTTTGGTCGCTACACTGCAAACTTAAATGCCATCTATGGTCCTAGTGGCAAAACCATTGCTGCCACTCTAGTCTTTTGGGTGATTCCATGGAGACTCCTTATCCTTCTTGTTGCTCTTATTGCCATCATCGCCACTGTCATTATTCTTAACAAGAATAAACCAGAAATTGATTCTTCAGAAGAAAAAGTTGAAGAACTAGAAAAAGAACTTGAAGATTTAAAAAAGAAATATAAAGATTAAATAAATTAAATTTGAATTTAAAGGTCCCGAGCAATCGGGACCTTTTTGTTTTTGCTAAAGATTCCTAATCTAAATTTATGTAATAATAATTACATGACTAAAATTTATTATTATATATCTCAAAATGGGAACAATCCATTTTCTGATTTTCTAGATTCTCTTGAACATAAACAGCAAGCCAAAATACTTCGATTAATATTTCAGATCGAAGAATATGGTTTAATATCAATACTCCCCCACACAAAGAAACTTTCTAACACACCTTTTTGGGAAATAAGAATTTTAGGTAAAGATAATTTACGTATTATTTATCTTATCCCTACTGAAAATGAAATAGTTATTCTCCACGCTTTTAATAAAAAATCAAAAAAAACACCAACTAAAGAAATACAAATAGCAATTAATAGATATTCTGATTGGAAATCACATAATTGATTTTGATATCATATATGATATCATCAGATTATGAATAAACAAAAATTAACATACACTTTTCAAGATGACCTTAAAAAAAGGTTAAAAAATCCTAAGTTTAAAAAAGCTTGGAATGAATCTGAACCAGAATATTTACTTTCAAAACAATTAATTGAAAAAAGACTCGCTAAAAAATTATCTCAACGTGATCTAGCAAAACGTCTCTTCACTTCTCAAGCTGCTATTTCTCGAATTGAATCAATGAATGGAAACCCATCCCTAAATTTTCTTAAAAAAATTGCTGTTGCTCTCGATTCAAAACTAAGTATTTCTATAAAATAATTCACCTTTTGCTACAATTATTTATGTGGATTTTTCTTTTAATATTATTTCTTAGCTCCCCTTTTAAGACACAGGCCATCGAGCTAACTTCTTCAGCTTCAGTTTCCGTTTCTGCTTCAATTGGTAAAAATGAAGTCATCATCGACGGCTACACTTCTCCCTCTTCTCGAGTTGAACTAAGCAGTAACCAAACTTATGATGTCACATACAGTCAAAAAAATGGCTATTTCAAATTTGACAGAACTCTTTTACCAAAAAGCTATTCTGATCTTTGTCTGATTGCTATTGATGAAAACTATCGCCACACTATTCCAGTCTGCATTCCTCCTCCGCCCCGCGATAATTATCTAACTAACATCGGTCCAATCATTCTTCCCCCAACTCTAACTCTAGACACCGACAAAATTAAACCAGGCAGCACCGTCATCACTTCCGGCCAAAGCATTCCTAATTCAAAAATAGAAGTTCACTTCTATAAAATCGATGATAAAGCACAATCTTTTCCTCGCCTTGACGTAGCCTTGGCGAAGCTCAGGCCAAAATCCGCCTATGCTTATTCTTTGCCCACTTTTAACACCATAAGCGACTCTGAGGGCAACTTTTCTTTGAATTTACCAACAGTATACTCAAGTAACTATCGTCTCTATGCTGCCGCCTCTTTTGAGGATAATCCTTCGCCAAAATCAAACACTCTAATTTATAAAATGCCATCTCAAGAAAATTTCTATCTATATATAATTCTCCCTCTCTTTATAATCACCCTAACTTTCTTTTTTTATCTCCTATATCTACGATTCTTCCCTCAAAGACATCTATTACCAGCCATCTATCATTGGTGGCCAAGTCTTCGACCTAAATATGCCCCAGCTCTCTATCCAGAACACATCACTCGTTCATTCAATATCCCTAAATAATATATAATTAAAATATGAGAAACAAATACATTCTAATAATTATTTTTCTCTCCTTGTCTCTAATCGCTTCTTTATTTTTAGTTCTAAGAACTACTATCTTCTTTGGCAAAGCCACTTCATCAAACAATTCACCAATCGCTCTTGAAAATTCTTATATTTTTGCTTCACCTCTCCAAGCCAAAGCCGATGGTAAAGAACAAATCCGAGTCACTGTCTATCTTCTAGATGGTCGAGGTCTTGGTGTCGCCAACAAAAATGTCATTCTAAACATCCCTAATTCGATTAAAACTAACGATCTTCAATCCACAAGTGATGATTCCGGCAAGGCTGTCTTTGATTTAGCTTCAATCATTCCTCAAAAAACAATAGTCACTGCCACCGCTGATAACAAGCAACTTCCACAAAAGATCAACGTCGTTTTCTATTGATTTCTAAAAGTAACATTTATCTTCTTTGTCAATTCTGATCCATTAACAATTGCTGTCAAAACAAATCTCCCCTCTTTAGTTGAAGTAACCTTGAAAGTTGCCTTCCCATTATTGTCTGAAACAGTTGACATAGGTTCAATAGTGTCCATTCCAATCATTCTTACCGTTGTTTTAGGAACACCCTTATTATTAGTATCCAACATAAATACATTGATTACACAACTATCTTTACCATCGCTATTAGCCAAAATCTTTTCTCCAAGGATATAAGAATTAGTTAAAGATAACTTTCCATAACCAGAAGCTTTGGACATTGTCACCAATGCTTTTGGAACCACGCTCGTTGCTAGATAAACAACCAAACCCATGCCTAAAATCACAATTAAAACTATAATTAAAGTTTTTTTATTGATGTTCTTCATTACAAAATAAATATAACATAAAACATCTATTTTTACAAAATTTCAATTTAGCAATTACAAGTCTTTTCTGTTAATAAACTTTTAGTTGATTTTAGCCACTAAGAAGCGCACATTGCAAAATCCACCCCTAACCCTAAATCCCTCTAAATCTCCCTTTGACTCAAAGGGAGACTTAATTTCTGATTTATTTTTTTACCCTCCTTTAAGTCAAAGGAGGGTTAGGGTGGATTTTGACAAACAGAGGGATTTAGATTTAAATCAAAGCAAATTTAGCTCTTTTATATATATCATTTGATATCTAACTCTATAAACCGCACTTCTCCGCAAACAACAACTCTTTTAGAAATTAGAAATTAGATATTTTGATTTCATTTGTATTATATCGATAGTAGCAAAAACGGTGTGTAAAGCCTTGTGAAATACCTCAAAAAATACATTTTTAACTATTACCTAGTCTAAAGCATAGTATCAAATAGAATCAAAAATCTCAAAAAAACAGCTATTGACAGCCTTTTTCTAATAGTAGATAAATATATTATATATATAAATTAATAATTTCTTAAAAAATATAAACATGTATAAACTATATAATTTCAAACCTAAATCTTTATCTCCGCGTCGGCAATTCAACTCTTCGGCCTGGGCCGAAAAGTTAGTTCCGTTTTTAATCATTGCTGCTAGTTTCGTCTGGTTATGGAAATAGTTAACTCCTACAAACTCTGGTTAGGAAACCACCACTATTCTGATTCAACCATCAGAAACTATTTAGTCGATCTCAATAAATACATCGATTCAGTTGAAAGTTCAAAATCAATTTTCTCTCCTGAGACAATAACTTCATATCTAACTTCAATTTCCAAAGATGAAAACAAAGAGCGCTATTCTTCTTCTCTAAATAAATTCTTCCAATTTGCTGTTGACCAAGGATTAACCTCTTCAAACCCAATTAAAAAATTAATGAAGAAGAATTCTGAACTACCATCTACCATCTACGACCTACAATCTGCCCTAGAGCAATATCAAATCCAACTTGTGAAGAAAAACTTCACTGTTGCGACTATAAAAAACTACATCAATGACATCCAACAATTTATTAATTGGTCAGAAAGCAATCCTTAATGGATTTAAATAACTTATTTAACCAATCTAAACTAGATCAATATAGTGCTTTTTTAAAAAGTACCAACCTTTCTGATGCTTCAATCAAACGCAAACTTTCTTCCCTCTCTTCTTTTCAAAAATTTTTAGTCAAAAAGAAACTAGTCGAATTCAAAGAAGTAAAAACAGAAGCCACAATTTATAATCAAAAAACTAAATTTAATTTAAAAACTACAATTGACAATCTACGATCTAAAGCCTTCAATCGCTACATTGCCATCTCCCTAATAGTTCTACTTCTATCTGGCTTAGGCTATGGCCTCTATTCTCAAACTATTCTTAAAGCCAAAAAGAATCTTGCTTATTCTCAAGCTTCTGAACCAGTCCGCAGTGGCCGTTTCCTTTCTTTCCAAGGCCGTCTAACCACTTCTGCTGGTGATCCAATTAATACATCAACTAATATTATTTTTAAACTTTGGAATAGTAGTGTTGGTGGAACTGAACTATATTCATCAGAAGTTGGAATTGGTGATACAGTGATTCCTGACGAAAGTGGAATATTTTCAGTCACTATTGGTAAGACTCATGGGTTAGAAATCCCTAACTCAGTTTTCACTGAAAACCCAGAAGTATTTTTAGAAATCACTGCTGGTGGCCAATTAATGAAACCTCGCCAACCTATAGCAACTGTTGCCTATGCAATCAATGCTGAAACCTTGCAAGGCCTCCCTCCTTCTGCTATCGGTACATCAAACACAGTGCTAGTTGTTGATGAGAAAGGTAACATCAATCTAGGTGAAACAACCCCATCAATAATATCCCGTTCTGGTACTTTTGGTATCATCGGCCAAGCTATGCTTATTGGAACTTCTGATGGTTCCGGCGGAAATATTGAAATCAACCCTGATGCTAATGGTAAATTAAATATTTTGACTGAAGGTAATGATGTTGGTGGCACTGGCGGTTTAGTCCAATTAACTAATGGTGGTAATTTAAATAATGGTGCATTACTCTATGGTTCAGTTGGCGATAATGACACTGGTTATAATTTCTTAGATTTCCAAAGTGGTTCTACCCTAACTTCTAAATTTAGTGTTTCTGCAATTGGCGATATTGATTTTAGTGGAGTCATCACTGGTGATGGTTCAGGGTTAACAAATGTTAATGCAATCGGAACAACTTATGCTGCTGGTGTTGGTTTAAGTCTGTCCTCTGGTAATGAATTCTCTCTTAATCTTGCTTCTGCTAATACTTGGACAGGTCTCCAAAATTTATCAGCCGGGGCAACTATCTCTAATCTCTCTGTTGGTGGGACTCTAACTCTGACCAGCACTAGTGTCGGTACTGGCACCACTGCCTTGTTTATAGATAGCTCTGGCGTTATTTCAAAAAGAGTTCTTGGTGATCTTGCTTTTGCCAACACCACTATCGGAACAACTTACACTGCTGGTGCTGGTCTAACTCTTTCTTCTGGAAATGAGTTTGCTCTAAATCTCGGAGCCACTAACACTTGGACCGGTCTCCAAACCACATTTAATAATAATGTTTCTATTGGTGGAACTTTAACTCTAGGTGTTGGTGCTAGCGCTGGCCGAATCCTCCAATCAGATGCTAACGGGAATGCTTCTTGGGTAGATTCAACTGCAGCTGGAATCGGAACTTCTTACACCAATGGATCTGGCTTAACTCTGTCTTCAAATACTTTCAAACTTGGTGGAGCTTTATCTGAAAATATGAGATTAAATATTGGTTCGACTGAATCCCTATTTATTAATTATTCTAATGGTAATGTCGGCATCGGCACCACTGATCCTCTTTATAAACTCCATATTAATGGTACTTTTTATGCTCTTGCCTCAGCTACTGGTGGAGCTAATAGTGGAGGAATAATTCAACTTCCAGATGCAACTTCAGCTGGAATTGGTGGAAATGTAAATCTTACATCTGGATATGGAGCTACTGTTGGTGGAAATGTAAATCTTACATCTGCAGGAGGAATAACTGGAGGAAATATTAATTTATCTGCTGGGGATGGTGTTGGTTATGGAGGGAATATTTATTTGTATCCAGGGTCTGGAGGAGCGACTAATGGTAATATTATTTTAGGAGCAAATTCAAATGGTACCATCAATGGTAATGTCGGCATCGGCACCACCACTCCAGGGGCTTATAAATTAAATGTTAATGGTAATGTAAATATTGGTGGAACTCTAACTATAACTCAAGGTAAAGGAGCTGGAAAAATACTCCAATCAGATGTCAACGGAAATGCCTCTTGGGTAGCAGCAAACACTGCTGGTATTGGGACTTCTTATGCTGCTGGTGTTGGATTAAGTCTATCCTCTGGTAATATTTTTTCACTTAACCTTGGTTCAACTAATACTTGGACCGGGTCTCAAACCACATTCAATAATAATGTTTCTATTGGTGGAACTTTAACTTTATCTACAATAACCTCTAGTAACCCTATTTTTACTGGAACTGTTAACTCTACCTTTATGTACTCCAATGGCCTTATTGATTTCGACAATAATTTAGTCCCTTCTCCTGTCCCTGTTGGTTCCAATGGAATTTGGACAATTACATTTACAAGTGGTACCTTAGCTGGAACCTCCTACTCTATAATAAATGCAACTGCTCTTGGTTCTTGGAACTCAAGAAACAGCTTTCAAATATCACCCACTCCTGGGGCTAAAGCAGTTTACGGAGATACTTTTAATGTTTATTCAACAATAGTACCACCTATAACTGTTAATGGGAGTCTCTCTGTCGGTTCAACTCTATCAGCCAATTCTCTCAACATCGGTGGGACTAATGTCATCACTTCAACAAAATTGTTTTTAGCAGCTGATGGAGCAATTGGTGGTCCTGGTTATTCCTTTATTAATGATACTGACACTGGTCTTTGGAGACCAACCACTAATAATTTAGCTCTCTCTGTTGGTGGGACTGAAGCTTTAAGAATTTTAGCTACTGGCAATGTCGGCATCGGCACCACCTCCCCACTCTACAAACTTCAAGTCAATGGTGAAGGTGTCTTTACTAAACTTGGTGTCGGTGGGACTTCAGCTACTTATAATTTATATATTGGCACTAGTGGTATTGGAGTCAGTGGTAATTCTGCATTTAGTAATAATCTTTCTGTCGGTGGGACCCTAACTCTAGCTCAAGGTGCTGTTAATGGCCGGATCCTCCAATCAGATGCTAATGGAAATGCTTCTTGGGTAGCAGCAAACACAGCTGGGATTGGAACTTCTTATGCTGCTGGTGTTGGACTAACTCTATCTTCTGGGAATATATTCTCTCTAAATCTTGGAGCCACTAACACTTGGACTGGGGCTCAAAATTTTAGTGTTGGAGCAACTATTTCTAGCTTAAATATTGGGAGTAGTCTTACTTTTAATACTATTGCTGTTGGCACTGGTACTAGCATGCTTTATATTGATGCTAGTGGTGTTGTCACTAAAGGTGGTATGCCTGTTGGAACTACCTACACTGCTGGTGCTGGGCTAACAATGCCTTCTTCAACTGTTTTTGCTCTTAATCTTGGAGCCACTAACACTTGGACTGGGGCTCAAAATTTTAGTGTTGGAGCAACTATTTCTAGCTTAAATATTGGGAGTAGTCTTACTTTTAATACTATTGCTGTTGGCACTGGTACTAGCATGCTTTATATTGATGCTAGTGGTGTTGTCACTAAAGGTGGTATGCCTGTTGGAACTACCTACACTGCTGGTGCTGGGCTAACAATGCCTTCTTCAACTGTTTTTGCTCTTAATCTTGGAGCCACTAACACTTGGACTGGGGCTCAAACTACTTTCAATAATAATGTGTCTATTGGCGGGACTCTAGTTTTAAGTGTCGGTGCTAGTGGTGGCCGAATTCTCCAATCTGATGCCAACGGAAATGCTTCTTGGGTCAATGCAAACACAGTTGGAGCCATTTACACTGCCGGAACTGGTTTAACTCTTTCTTCTGGAAATGAGTTTGCTCTAAACCTCGCTTCTTCGAATATCTGGACTACTATCCAAAAATTCACCTCCGGCATTGGGGTAACTGGTGATTCAACTTTCACTAACAATCTTTCCATCGGCGGCACTCTTTTTGCCAGTCAAATCTTCGCTATTGGATATACAGATCCACAACTACCTTACGACTACCATAATCCTACTATATCAATAGATGTTCAAAGTAGAAAACTTTACAACGGCAACGGGGATATCCAATTAGATTATCATGATGTTAATGGTGGTATTTCAATCAATGGTGCTGGAAGTCCAGTTGCAGCTTCCAATTTTATTGGTAATTTAGCTGGTAAAAATGCTGAAAGTGCCACTTATTCTAACTTTATTGGAGTCTCAGCTGGTGAAAATGCCACTAATGCTTTTAATTCAATCTTTATAGGCAGTTATGCTGGTTCAAATGACACCGCTATTGGTGGAAATTCCATTGCTATTGGAGCTCATTCAGGAAGTGGTGGTTTCAGTGACAGCATAGCTATCGGACATGGAGTAATTAACTCTGCTACTAGTCAAATTAACTTAGGTAATGTTCTATATCTTTCTAATATCTATGGTTCAGACACACCATCATCCACACCTATTTCTGGTAGCCTCGGCATCGGCACTACCGCTGGAGCAGCTTACAGATTACATGTTAAGGGTAATAGTTATTTGGATGGGAATGTTGCCATTACCGGAGTTTTAACCTCCGTCGGAAGCACTAATGTAGCCACTAACCTTAATGCTGATTTATGGGATGGAAACCAATTTTCTTCTTATCTTGATCAAGCTGTAAAACAAGCTTCTTCTCCAACTTTCGCTTCTCTAAACATCGGTGGAACTAATGTAATCACCTCAGGAAAATTATTTTTAGCAGCTGATGGAGATATTGGTGGTCCTGGTTATTCCTTTATTAATGATACTGACACTGGTCTTTGGAGACCAACGACTAATACTCTAGCTTTCAGTATAGCTGGGATTGAAGCCATGAGACTTAGTTCTTCTGGCCTTATCGGCATCGGCACCACCGCTCCTGGTTATAAACTCCATGTTGTTGGTGATGCTCTAATTTCTACTCGACTAGGTATTGGTTCAACTAATGCTTTATATGCATTAAATGTTGGTGGTACAGCTGGTTTCACTAATCTATTCACCACTGGCAATGTCGGCATCGGCACCACCAACCCCGGCACACTATTAACCATTAATAGTGTAGCAGCTGCTTCAGTAAATGGACAAAATGTACAAAAATTACAAGCAGTATATGCTACAGGAACAGTTGGTAGTGGAGCCATTCTTAACTTTGGAGACGCTAGTAACTATGGACAAATAAGAAGTTTTATAGAGGGTCCAAATAATGTCGCTTTAACATTTTCTACCTATAATGCAAGTTTATCAGAGAAACTAAGAATAAGTGCTAGCGGCAATGTCGGCATCGGGACAACTAGTCCAGAAGCACGTATTCATATTATTGGTGCAGGTGCACAAGCATTCCCAGCAGTTTCCGGAACAACACAATCAACTGGATTGGTAGAACGTCTACAGGGCGGGAGTGCCAGTAACGCTGTCTTAGATATGGGTTATGGTGGAAGCGGTACTTGGTGGATTAAACCAACACTGCGAACAGATTTATCCCAAAATTACAATTTATCACTAAATCCCAACGGTGGTTACGTCGGTATCGGTACAACAAGTCCAACCCACACGTTGGATGTACGAGGTAATTTAAGGTTTGATTACAGTGCAGATGGAAGCGGAATTTTTGGGTACAGTTCCGCTGGAAATCAAATAATGTCTATAACCAGGCAAAGTTCTCCAGCCGCCGCCACTCTCGCAATAAACTCTTATGGGGCAATAGGACTTGGGACAAGTAGTACAGGTGGTAGTCCTTCAACTGCCTATAAAATGATAATAGACACTTCTGGTAACGTCGGCATTGGCACTACTGCTCCAGGTTACAAACTCCAAGTTGCTGGTGAAGGTGTCTTTACTAAACTTGGTGTTGGTGCAACTTCAGCAACCTACAATTTATATATTAGTTCTAGTGGTATTGGTGTCACTGGAAATTCCGTATTCACTAATAATTTAGATGTTGGCGGAACTACAAATATTGGAACTGCAATAATAACTGCTTTAAATGTCACAGGTAGTAGTACTCTGTTTAATAATAGTTTTACTACTCATGGTGATATCACTCTTGATAGTGGTGGCCCAAGTGGTAATAATATCACTGCAGCAAGTCTAGCTGGAACTGGGAACCGAACAGTCTACAGTGATGCGAATGGAAAGTTAACTAACACTTCATCTGACTCTCGTCTTAAAATTAATGTCAACACAATTTCTAATAAACTAAATGTAATTGATGTTCTTTCCAAACTTCGTGGTGTCTATTATAACTGGGACACCAAAAACTCAGCTGTTGCCAGTCTTGGTAACCAAACCGAAATCGGTTTAATTGCTCAAGAAGTTGAAGCAGTTTTACCTGAATTAGTCGGAACTAATGCAACTGGTTATAAATCTCTTGACTATGCCAAAATGACTGGCTTTTTAATTGAAGTTGCCAAAGCCCAACAATCTGAAATATCACCAATTTTACAAGATCTAAACATCACTCAAACTGGTCAAATTAATACTAACTATAACCTTTCAGAAGATGTTCTAAAGTCTCTTGGCTACACCAATTCCAAAAATGAAATCGAATCAGCCAGCTATTCTATAAAAGACAATCTAGGCAACCAAGTCACCAGAATTTCTCAATTCGGCAAAATCGCTGCTGCCAAAATCCAAACCGGTCTTCTCTCTGCCACTAATATAGTCACCAAAAATTTAATTGCCAACAACATAAAAACTCAAGAAATAATTTCTCCAAAAGGCACTTTCGATGAATTATCAGCAATCAATATCCAAACAACTTCAGTCACCACTGACAAACTAGAAGCTAAAGATGCTTCTATCTCTGGCTTGACTCGACTCAACCAAGTTGAGGCGGTAACTCTATATGCCGACAACATCATTTCTAAAGATGGTTCAATCTCTGAGAAAATAGCTTCACTTCGCGACCAACTCCAACAATTTGTCCTTTCATCTGGTTCAACCCAAGCCAACACTCCTCTTCTAGCCGAATCTTCTTCTTGGGATTCTTCAGTAGCATCTGGTTTACCCGCCGAAGAGTTAGCGAAGGCGGGAGATCTAGCCCTAACTGGAAATATGGTTGTTGGTTCTAAACTAACAGTCAATGGTGACACCCAACTCGGCAACGCCTTTGTCACCGGCACTTTCAGTACCGGTCAAATTGCTATAAAAGATAACTTTATAGAAACAACTAACTCAGTTTTATACATCCAACCATCAGCAACTGGTTCTGTCCACATTCTTGGTGACAGCATGGTCATCGCCGACACTGGTGATGTTCAAATCAATGGCAACTTAACCATTTCTAAATCTCTAATTGCCAACATGATCACTACTAACGAAATCCAAACTGACAAACTAACTGCCAATGTCATAAACATTGCCACTGATTCAGCTCAAACAATCATCGCTCAAGAAGGTTTTGCTGCTCTAGCCACTTCTTCAGCCAAACTATCTTCAAATGCCACTGCTGGAAGCGCCACTCTTCCACTTGGAAAAACTGAATTAATAATTAATAACAACAAATTAACTCCAAATTCCATGGTCTATCTAACTCCAAATGGCTCCACTAAAAATCAAGTTATCTATGTCAAATCAAAATCCACTGACTCCTTCGTCATCGCTATTGATAAAGCTCTAGACAAAGATATTGATATTAACTGGTGGATTATTAATTAATTTTTTTCTCTATACTTAACTATGGATTTCACTCCCAATCAAATCGAAAAATTAAAATCTCTAGGAATTAACATCGAATCAGAAAAATTAGAAATTAGAAATTTGAAATTTGAAATTAAACCAAAAAAAACTAATTCCTTTGTCCCATTATTATCTATTTCCGGTCTCACTCTTATTTCCTTTTCCGGCCTAATTCTATTTAAAACTAAAAATACTAACCCACCAACCATTCATAGCCCCAATCAACCATCTAATGTCTCTCCTAGCCCGACTCAAGTACCTAAATCTATCCAACATTATCTTTTAACATCACAACAATATTTTTCAAGAGCCCTACAAGCTCAAAGTTCAAAATCATCCACAGTCGAATTACTCAACAATTCCATTTTGGCAGCAACCGACGCCATCAAAGAATTCCCCCAAGACTCTCGTGGCTACTATCAACGAGCTAAAATCTATCAAAGTCTAATTGATTCCAAACCAGAATTTTTGAATCAAGCCATCGCCGACCTTTCTACTGCTCAAAAACTAGATTCCAATTCCTATGACATCACCCACGATCTAGCTAGTCTCTTTGCCAAAAAAGGCGATGCTCAAAACACTATTACCTATCTTAATCAAACTATCTCTCTAGATCCAACTAAAGCTCAAAATTTCTATGATTTAGCCAAGATTCAACAACAAGCCGGTTTCCTTCCTCAAGCTCTAGAAACCTACAATCGACTAATGCCTTTAATTTCTGATCCTCAACAACTCGCCCAAGTTAAATCAGAAAAAATTGCACTAGAAAAATTAGTCACTGACAATCCTAGTCTTAAAAATAATGTTTATTCGTCCCCAACTCCAAGTGATTCAGCCCCAACAATTGATTCTCCAACAATCCAAGCCACTGACATTACTAACAATACTGGATTAATCATCGCGGCCCCTGAAACAGCCCAAAAAATTGAAGTTTCAAACCAAACTGATTCTAATTCTCTATCTGGTTCAGGAACCATTCTTGCTAATCAAAAAGAAATCACCATCTCCAATTCAAAACTTCAATCATCTTCTCAAGTTTATGTGACTCTAACCAAAGGTGGCAAAAACAAAACCCTAAAAGTCCTTTCTAAATCTAAAGATTCATTTGTAGTTGGATTTGACCAAGCCCTGTCCGAAACTGTCGAATTCAAATGGTGGATAATCAACTAAAAATTAGTTGTTCCCGATTCGCTTGCAGTAGGTGTTGCCACAACTTCATCTTGTTTCACAGCAGCTGATGCAGCTGATTTTGTCGCTTCATTTTGCTTTTTGATTAGGTCATTTAATTCAACTTTCCAAGCTTCCAGTTCTTTTGAAGCTGTTTGATAGTCAGCTGAATCTGCTGGCACTAATTTCAAAGCTTGATCAAGTTGGCTAACAGCCACATCTATCTTATTCATTTTCTTATTTGTGTAAGCCAAGTTATACCAACCATTAGCAAAATCATTTTTATTAGTAACCACTTCTTCAAACACTCTTTTAGCTTCATCAAGTTTGTTTCCAGCAAAATAAAGTCCACCTAAATCTAGATTTAATAATGGATTAATTGGATCTAAAGCCACTGCTTGTTGATAAGCTTGGAGTGACCAATCAGCTGAACCATCAACTAATCCAATTAAAGATTTATAAATGACAGCTAAATTAGCCCAATAAGCTGAATTATTTCCACTTAAAGAGATTGCTGCCTTAGATTCTCGAACCGATTGTTGAATCAAGGTTGAAGCTTTTTGTTTATCATCTTCAGACATATCTTTATTAGCTAATAAATTTTGAGCCAAAGCTAGATTAGTTTGAGAATATATCTTTCGATAATTAGCATTTAAAGGATTTATCGCAATCGCTTTAATTTGTAAATTATAAGTGCCTACTCCATCATTTTTTGAAGCTGTCACTAAAGATTGTTTTAAATAAATTTCACCCACAAGAATTCTGGTCATCCAAAAACCACTGAAAACAATTCCAGTAAAAAGAACTACGCTCAAAATCCAAGGCATCACATTAAAAGCCTTTTCTCCAACGTTCAAAATTATCTTATTCTCTTTGATTGTGAATAATTTATTAGCTACTAATAAAACTAATATAAAAATAGTTATTAGATTTAATGGTAACAATAATCCAATCGCTAAAAATAAAACTATTTGCCAGAAGTCCTTCTCTTTTCTTTTTTTAATCAATCCACTAATGAAACACAAAACTATAATTAAACCAACGATTCCAAGTTCAGTCCAAATCTGCAAAATTCCAACTGAAGAGCTATTGAAAGTAGTTGACCAAAATTTAGTTAAATTATAACCAATTGGTCTAAACATATTAAAAGCTTCCAAAAAATTACCAATTCCAATTCCAAAAATTGGACTTCTCTTCAAAGTTTCAGTCGCAATTGTCCAAGCACTAAGCTTATCTAAAAATAACCAACCTAATTTAATTAATTTATAAATGTCTAAAAATAATAATAAAGAGAAAAATGCGCTTATCATCGCTTCTTTCATGTAAGCCAAAGGTTCTTCCCTATCTCGAAGCTTATTAATCAATCTCTTAACCCATTCCATCGCTAAGAAAATTAACAAAATTATTTCAGTAAACACTGATCCAGTTAACGACCAATTAGCATTAATTGACAATAAAGGATTGTCTTTTGGCCAAACTAAAGGTAGTTTTGAAGCTGGTAATAAAAAGACTACTAATGAACTAACTCCAACTACAACTCCAGCTATAGTCAAAAATAAAAACTGTTTTTTAAACTCATTTTTACTGTTTACTTGAATAAATAAGAATAACCAAATCAAAATTCCAACGAGTGTCCCCATCCCCATCGGATTCATTATTGAATCCATTTGATTACCTGGCATTAATCTAAAGAAAGTAACCCCAGCCCAAAGTGTTAATAAACTCAAAATCCAAAAAGGCCAACTTGTTTTGATTTCTTGTTTTTTAGAAACTAACAAATTAATAATCCATAAAAGTAAACCTACTAAAGCACTAGCTATTAAGAACCAATTCTTACCAAAACCTAAAGAATCAATGACTACCGGCAACAAAAATATTGGGAATAGTAAAACAAAAAATCGAACATAGTATTTTAGAATTTGTTTCATAAGTCAGCATAACAAAATCTCAACTTTTTAACAATGAAACAAATCTATTTTTTACCGCAAATTTACTTCAACACACTCAAAGGGTTCACGTTTCCACCTGGTCCCTTAACTTCAAAATGCAAATGAGTTCCGGTTGATCTCCCAGTGCTACCCATAGCCCCAAGCCTTTGGCCTTGACCAACTCTTTGCCCAGCCGAAACTGAAATTGAATTGTTTAACAAATGAGCATACAAAGTTTTATAACCATTTCCATGATCGATAACTACAAAGTTTCCATAACCACCACCGTTCCATCCAGCACTAATCACTGTTCCACCTTGAGCTGCCACAACTGGTGGATTAGATCTGTTAGCAATGTCCACAGCTTGATGGTACCAAGAGAATTTCTGAGTGATTCCACCTGAGGTTGGCCACATAAAGTTACCTTCACCCTTGACACCAGGAATTGGTGCCACTGTTTTAGAAGCATATTTCTTAACATCGATAACAACTTCACCAGATTTAACACCATCTGGAATCAATATTTCTTGTCCAGCACTTAAAGCAAAAGTTTCATCATTAGAAAAAGTGTTGAAAGGATAATCAATGATGTTTTGAGCATCAACTTGATAACTCTTAGCGATGCTATAAATTGTTTCTCCTCTCTTAACTATGTGTTTAGCTCCAGTTATCGGTAATATTCTTAAAATTTGCTTTGGTTTGATTGCATCAACTGACTTCAAATTATTTTCCCACATGATAGTGTCCACACTAACTCCAAACTTCTGAGCAATTGAAGAAACAGTGTCACCATCTACAACTCTATATTCTGTAATTTCACCCTTAGGTAAATCAGAAATCAAAGTGCTAGCTCCAGCACTATTATCAGCCGCCATAATTAAATAGTTACTTCCACCAGTATTCTGGTTATTAGCACTATTGATTATGTCTTCTAGTTTGGATGAAAAAATTATTGTCAAAAAAGACAAAACAGCCACACTCACGTTAATAAATGTCTGCGAAAATCTTCCTCTTTGGCGATACATTAACTTAGCTAAAAGACTTTTAAAATCAGCTGACCAACCTAAAAATCCCTTAAAAATCTCTCCTAAAAAATTTCCTTGTAGTTTAAAAAAAGTTTTCCAAAGTTGAATTTCTTTGTCAAAATCTCTTCTGGGGAAAGTAATCATAATTGACTTTAATTATATCACTTTTATTTTTGCCCAATCTTCTTCATGAACTCTTCGTTACTCTTAGTTTTTGCCATTTGATTAATAATCATTTCCGAAGCATTACCATTTTCACCTAAAGCGTCAAACATTCTTCTAATAGAAATAATTTTAGTCATAGTAGCTGGGTCTAAAAGCAAGTCATCTTTTCTAGTTCCAGATCTTAAAATGTCAAAAGCTGGGAAGATTCTTCTTTCAGCTAGATTTCTTTCAAGTCTAAGTTCCATGTTTCCAGTTCCCTTAAATTCTTCAAAAATCAAATCATCCATCTTAGAACCGGTGTCAACTAAAGCTGTTCCAATCACAGTCAATGAACCGCCATTTTCAATTTTTCTAGCTGCTCCAAAGAATTTCTTTGAAGGATACAAAGCTGCTGGATCAAAACCTCCAGACAAAGTTCTTCCAGAGGTTGGAATCGCTAAGTTGTAGGCTCGAGCCAATCTAGTAATAGAGTCAAAAACGATAACCACATCTTTACCCATTTCTACTAATCTCTTAGCTCTTTCCATGGCCACTTCTGCTGCTTTAGTTTGTTCTTCTGGTTTTTGATCGAAACTAGAAGCCACAACTTCACCTTTGATAAATCTTTGCATATCAGTAACTTCTTCAGGTCTTTCCCCAACCAAAACTGCCATTAAATGGACATTTGGATAGTTTTCAGAAACACCGGCTGCAATTTCTTTCAATAAAGTAGTCTTACCAGCTTTTGGTGGTGAAACCACCATTCCTCTTTGGCCAAAACCAATTGGACAAAAAAGATCAATAATTCTAGTTGATAAAACATCAGAGCTAGTTTCTAATTTAATTTGTTTATTAGGATAAATTGGAACCAAATCTTTAAATTCAGGTCTTCTAACTACAGAAGTTAATTCCAAGCCATTAACCTTGTCAATTCTAGTCATTGCCCAATATTTTTCACCATCTCTAGGAGCTTTTGCGGCTCCAACAATGATGTCTCCACTTCTCAAACCATACTTTCTAATTTGCATAGCTGGCAAATAAGCATCTCTGTAGGTTGGAGTGAATTTAGGTCTGACAAATCCTTGACCATCAGGAGCTACGTCTAGAGCTCCAGTAATAGGCTCGTTCATCATATTCACAGGTGTATTATATTGAACCTGTTGTGGTCTTGGTGATTGTGGTTGAGATGCTTGGGTGGCTTGCCCTTCCGGAGCTTTAGCGAAGGAGGGTGCAGCAACTGTTTCTGGGGCTTTTTGAACTTTCACAAGTTCAACTTTATTATTTTTAACGCCATCTTTTGGCAAGGTAGGATTTTTCTTTATCATTTTATATGGAAATAAATAATCAAATTACGGCAAACGTTTTGGAAATCAAGTATATTTTAGTATTTATATACTATTCTGTCAATTATATACTTTATTTTAAAAACAAAGTTGAAAGTAGAAGACCTGCCCCCTCTTCTACCCTCAACCCTATTTTCAAAGCTAAATTAAATTAATTTAGCCCAATAATAGGCTAATAATAATTTGACTTTTGACCAAATTACTATTATCTTAGATGTTGAAGAAACAATAATATACGTGTTCCACCTGCTTTGAGAATATCGATAATATTGTTTCTTTTTTTTTGTAAAAAAATAAACACTATCATTTCCCCAACATCCAGATTGTTAAGGTTATTTACATTAGTATCAATTTTCCTCTAAGTTTTCCCATTTCTTTAAACTGTTTCTCAGCCCAGCTATTCTTAGCAGTTCCCTTGCCTGATTTCTTAGTTTTTTGATCTTTTTTAGAAGAAAAAAGTTTTGTTATTAATTGAAGCATTAATTTAGTATAATCCAGTTTTTGCACTTGTCTATACCCTATATTAATTTGCTCTCCCAAAACACCATAACCTATATTTTTTTATTTATACAAATTAGGTTCATTTTTGGCATTTTTAGCCGCTTTTAACTCCGTGTGGATAACTTGAGGATAACTTTAAAAATTAAATTTTGAAATTACTATTTTTTCGTGCTTTGAACACGTCAGTATTCACGCAAAGAAAAAATATGTAATAAAAAATTTAAAATACAAACAAAAACTATATATTCTTCAATTCCTTCACATTCCCCATCTCAACCAACTTTCTTCCTAAACTTTCTGTTTCTTTCTTCCTCTTTTCCCAATTCTTAACCTTCTTAACTTCTCCCAACAAACTCACTTCTCCAACATAAACCCCATTTTTTAACAATGGTTTTTCTTTATATGAACTCCACATTGCTGCCAAAACTGCCAAATCCGCAGCTGTTTCTTCAATTTTTATGCCTCCAGTCACCGAAATAAAGACATCATATTTATAAAGTGGCATTCCTAAAGACTTTTGAGCAATCGCAATCATCAATTGCCCCCGATTATAATCAACCCCTGAAAAAATTCTCTTAGGCATTGGCGCAAAACTTTCTACCACCAAAGCTTGGATTTCCAACATCATTGGTCTAGTCCCTTCCATCACCACCGTAATTGCCGATCCAATTTTTGCTTCCTTTGAATCAACTAAGTTAATTTCTTCGCTCTTAATTTCTCGAAGCCCTTTTTCTTCCATTTTAAAAACCCCAACTTCATCAGTTGCCCCAAATCGATTCTTGCTAGTTCGGAGAATTCTCAAATCTCCATTCTTCTCTCCTTCAAAATACAAAACCGTGTCCACCATGTGTTCCAAAAGTTTTGGCCCAGCAATGTCACCTTCTTTAGTTACATGACCAACAATGAAAATTGCTATTTCAAATTTTTTAGCCAATTGGATCAATCGAAAAGCCGATTCCTTAATTTGACTCACCGACCCAATGACTCCAGTGGCATTTTCACAACTCATCACCTGGATCGAGTCCACCACCGCTATTTTGTACAAATTATTTGTTCGTTCCAAAAACTCCTCTAATTCATCAATCGAATTTGTGCCTAAAATGTCGAAATTATCAGCATTTAAACCTAATCTCTTAACCCTTAAATTGATTTGTTGGGCTGATTCCTCCCCAGCCACATACAATCCACCTATCTTTCCAATTAATTGTGTTAATAAAGTGCTCTTTCCGATGCCCGGTTCACCTGCAAAAAGCACCGCTGAGCCCTGAACAATTCCTTTACCCAATACTCTATCAAATTCCCCTATTGTAGTTGAAAAGATATGCTTATTTTCTTCGTTTTTTGTCTCAATTTTCCCTAAATTTATTACTTCAATTTTTTCTGATTTTCTCACCGACACACTACTTTTATTTTTTTTATTATTTCCTAAAAATTTTCCTGACACTTCTTTCAAAGAATTCCACTCTCCACATCCACCACATTGCCCCGCCCATTTTGAAAATTCATTTCCACAATTATTACATACAAAAATCATCTCTTTATTTTTCATTACTAATTATACTAAATAAATAGAATTTAAATTCGTAGTTGCAATTTTTTGTGTCCTTGAACGTGCAAAGCACATTCACCAGACATGAAAAATTTTGTAACAAGAATTTAAATTAAATAAAAATTAATTTTCAATGGTCTATAAGCTATAATCGATCATCTTCTTCAATCTCAGAGCCTCTAATGAAGTGACCAAAAAAAGCCCCTTATTACAGGGGCTTTTTAAATATCAAACAAAATTTATTTATAAATAACGTTTTTCTTATTAGTTTCTACTATTCCTAAAGAAATTTTTCTCTTAGCAACATCGACACTTTCAATATAAACTTGAACTTTTTCACCTTCCTTCAAACTTACACCACCAGTTAGTTTAGAAATATGGATTAATCCTTCAACTCCAGTTTCTAATTTAACCAAAGCTCCGAAATTTGCAATTCGAACAACTTCACCTTCCATTTCTTTATCTTTTGGATATTTGTCTTCAATTTCTGCCCATGGATCATGAGCCAATCTCTTAACTGAAAATTGTAATCTACCATCGTCTTTATTAATCAATTTAATTTCAATCTTATCCTTTGCTTTGTACATAGCAGTTAAATCATTGACCTTTTCCCAAGAAATTTCTGAAATATGAACCAAACCTTCAAGATTTAGAGCAGTGCCGTCTTTTGCAGAAGCAACTCGGACAAAAATACCGAAAGGTTCAACTCTAACGATGTTAGCATCAAAAATATCACCAATCTTAAGCTTGTCGATAGCATTAGTTTCTTCACCAACCTTATCTGGTTCAGACACTAATCTTTCAGAAAAAACTAATCTATTTTTAGCTTGGTCTACTTCCAAAACTTTAACTTTAATTTTTTTACCGATCATTTTGTCTGGATCACCTTCATATTTAGTCCCGATTTGAGAACCAGGAATAAATCCGAAGAAACCAAACGGAGCCACAACTACTGCTCCACCTCGATTTAATTCTTTAGCGAAGACATTAACTTCACCACCACTAGTTTCTTTTTCTTTAAAGTAGTTCCAGCCATAGCCAGAAGCAGCTCCACGGATAGAAACCAAAATTTGACCTTTATCATTTTCTGGAGATTTAACTTGAACTTCAATTTCATCACCAACTTTTAAATCAGCCACATAATCTTTAACAAATTCAAACTCTTTACCCATAACCATAGCATCAGTCTTAGCACCAATATCTACAAAAATAGCTTTATTTTTGATTGCAGTAATCTTTCCTTTAATCTCTTGTCCTTTCTTTAGACCTAAGAGTTGAATACCTTCAGATTTTAACAATTCTTCCATTGTCAAAATTACATCATTCTTTTTGACTTTTTTTTCTTTTTTAGTTGCCATAATATAAAAAAATCCCGATTTATCCGGGATTTAAGGGTTAACCATTCCGTAGCTTTAGCGCAGGAGGGCCCAAATAAATTAATAATATTTTAAATCTATTGAATTCTGAATATTTAATTTGAAATCATAATTTTTTGTGGCCTTGAACGTGCAATGCACATTCACCAGACATAAAAAATTTATGATGAAAATTAAAATCAAAGTATTTAGTTCCTCAATTCTGGCCACGACCTATCTTCAAGATCCCTTGCAGGATTACTATTGTCGGTGCTAAGGCGTTTCACTTCTCTGTTCGAAATGGGAAGAGGTGGTGCCACCTTGCTCAAATGACCAGAATTGAAAAACTAAATTCGAAATAACTAATTAACACTATAAACAATTTTATAAATTAATTTTGAAGCCTTGAACGTGCAACGCACATTCACCAGCTGAAAAAATTATATTTATAAAATTTTATTTCCTCTCTTGGCTCCTAAATTGAGCCGCCAATCGGTTTCTAAACCCGACAAAAATCGGGGCTAAAAACCGCATTATACTGTAAAAATTTCTTCAATCTTCGCTTTACTTAGCTTAAACTCTCACGAGCCTTCCACTTGTAAAGTATTAACCAGTAGTCTCCTGGCGATTTCTCGTTTGACTTTCGCCAAACTACGATTCCTTATCTCGGGGTCAGTTTCCTGCTTGAGATGCTTTCAGCAGTTATCTAAATAGGAACGTGGCTACCCAGCGATGCTCTTGACAGAACAACTGGCACACCAGCGGTACCCTCATCCAGGTCCTCTCGTACTGTGGATGAATCCCCTCAAGAATCGAACGGTCACAACGGATAGAGACCGAGCTGTCTCGCGACGCTCTGAACCCAACTAACGCAGCGCTTTAATGGGCGAACAGACCAACCCTTGGCCCCTTCTTCAGGGCCAGGATGCGCCAAGTCGACATCGAGGTGCCGAACCACGTCGTCAATATGAACTATCGGACGTGACTAGCCTGTTATCCCCAGAGTAGCTTTTATCCAGTAAGCCCGTGCCCATACCAAATGGGTCACGAGGATCACTAAAACCGTCTTTCGACCCTGATTCCAAAATCAAATTGCTTGGAACTCTCCATACGGAGATTCGACTTGTATGTCTCACAGTCAAGCCAACTTATGTTTTTGCACTTAAAGCCCGATTTCTAGCCGGACTAAGTTGACCTTTGTATACCCGCGTTACTTTTTTGCAGGTGCCTGCCCCAGGCAAACTAGCAACCATACACGGTCCCCGCCCGAGTTGCATCGGACTAGGTAAGATTCAAAAATGGCAAAGGGAGGTGTTCCATCGTTGCCTTGCGGCTCCCTCCTACTCTCGACAATCGCCAAATTCTTATCAATGTAAAGATCCAGTAAAGCTTCATGGGGTCTTTTTGTCCTGTTGTGACTAAACGGCATCTTCACCGCTCTTTCAATTTCACTGGATAGACAGTTAAGACAGTTGCGCGGTCGTTAAACCTTTCATACGTGTCGGAACTTACCCGACAAAGGACTTCGCTACCTTAGAACAGTTAGAGTTACTGCTGACGTTCACTAGGGCTTCAATCACAGGCTCAAATCGATAAATCGATTATCACCCACTCATTTAACCTTCTAGCACCGGTCAGGTTTCAGCCCATATACATCCCCTTACGGGTTAGCATGGACCTGTGTTTGTGGTAAACAGTCGCCGCGCATTCTTTTGTTGTAGCCCAGTTGTTACGCTGGGCAGGGTATCTCGCATAGCTTACACCCAGTTGATTTGCCAAATTCCTTAACTATCTGTCTTCCAATCGTCTTAGTCTACTCGACTTATCCACCAGTGTCGGTTTTAGTACGAATTCCCGGTATTCTAGTTGCGACAATTTTCTTGGACACATGGATGCAATTCAATCGTCCAGTAAACTGGACTCTTATTCGTGCTTCATTTTAAAACGAAAAGGCGGATTTGCCTACCCCTTCTAACTAGACACTTAAAGGCTGCAATTTCACTGCAACCCTAAATCTTCCATATGTCGTCATGCCCCAACTTAAAACAAATACAAGGAAGGACCGGAATATTAACCGGTTATCCGTCCACTACGCCCGAAAAACGGGCCTCATGTTAGGATCGCCTAACCCTCAGACGAACAACGTAGCTGAGGAAACCTTGGATATTTCGACGTCTAGGGTTCTCACCTAGATTTCGTTACTCATGCCTGCATTCTCACTTCTAACCGCTCCAGCAAACCTTACGGTTTACCTTCACCGCTGTTAGAACGCTCTCCTACCACTTCCTGACTTACGTCAGGAAATCTCCATCTTCGGTACTATGTTTTAGCCTCGTTACATTTTTGGCGCAATTTTCCGACTCCTTGCGGAGTCGATCAGTGAGCTATTACGCTTTCTTTAAAGGATGGCTGCTTCTAAGCCAACCTCCTGACTGTCTTAGGAAAATCACTACCTTTACCACTTAACATAGATTTAGAGACCTTAGATGAGAGTCTGGGGTCTTTCCCTTTTGCCCATCCAGCTTAGCCCGGACGGACTGACTGCCAAGCTAAAGTTTGCGGTATTCGGAGTTTGGTTAAATGCCCCGACTTGCGCCGGAAACATTCATCCAGTAGCTCTACCCCCGCAAACGACCACTTGACGCTATACCTAAATATATTTCGGAGAGAACCAGCTATCTCCGGTTTCGATTAGCATATTACCTCTAACCCCAAGTCATCCGATACTTTTGCAGCAGTAATCGGTTCGGGCCTCCCTCTAACTTTCGTTAGAGTTCACCCTGCTCAGGGTTAGCTCAACCGGTTTCGGGTCGTCTCCAATTACCTAAGCGCCTTGTTCAGACTCGCTTTCGCTACGCCTACATCCCATAGGGACTTAAACTTGGTAATTAGAAACACTCGCAGGCTCATTCTTCAATAGGCACGACATCACCCCAATAAATTGAGGCTCTGTCTGTTTGTTAGCAAATGGTTTCAGATCTATTTCATTCCCTGATATAGGGTATTTTTCACCTTTCCCTCACGGTACTAGTTCACTATCGGTCCGCTAAAGTATTTAGCCTTGGAGATTGGTCTCCCCAGATTCCCGCGAAATTTCACGTGTTCCGCGGTACTTAGGTACCAAACCAAACAATAATCAGTTTTCAAATACAGGACTTTCACCCTCTTTGGTCACTCATTCCAGAGTGTTCTCTTAACCTTTCTTGTTCTTATGTCTGGCCCTGCAACCCCCTAGCAAGCTAGGGTTTAGGCTCTTCCGATTTCGCTCACCGCTACTGACGGAATCTCTTACGATTTATTTTTCTCCGGGTACTTAGATGTTTCAGTTCCCCGACTTACCTCCTCCTGATTTGCACCAGAAAGTCAGTTCGATTTCTCGAACCAGGGTTACCCCATTCGGACACTGTTGGATCATAACCTGTTGACGATTCCCCAACAATTTTCGCAGTCTTCCGCGTCCTTCTTCGGCTTTAGCGACCTAGGCATCCACCATTTGCTTTATTAAAATTCTCACAGTATAACTTTGGCAACTCAATTCAGTTGCCAAGAAATTGAAATTTGTTTTTTAGTCATTAATTTTTTACTTCGATTCAATAGATTGTTAAAGTACAAATACTTAGTTTAAAGAGATAAAATTTATCTCCTTATTTCTAAATATTCATTTAAGTGGATTTATCCGCCGTAGCCGTTAGGCGTAGGTGGACCTGGGGAGATTCGAACTCCCGACCCCCTCATTGCAAATGAGGTGCTCTGACCAACTGAGCCACAGGCCCTTATAAAGGTTTATGAGCCACAGGTTTACCCTTCCGTAGCCTTGGCGAAGGAGGGCCCAATTATTTTAAAATGTGCGTTTGTCAAATTCGATTCAAAAAAAAACCGAAAGTCCAATGCTTTCGGCCAATACATACAATATATTTTTTTGTCTAAAAGGGCACTTTTCCTCCCTTAAAGTTTTTATTGTTTATTTGGTTGGTTTTTAGCATCTCGACAAGTGGGATTATTCTATCTAATTTACCTACCTACGTCAACAGCCAAATTACTTCCTCTTACTCTTCATCACTTCAAAAACAATTGGCATCACCGACACCGCAATAATCAACAACACCATATAATGAAAGTTTTCTTTAATAATTGGGAAATTACCCAAGAAATATCCACCCCAGATGAACAAAGTCACCCAAAAAAAGGCACCAAGCACACTGAAACCTATAAATTTTGGATATTTCATTTTGCCAACTCCAGCCACAAAAGGAGCAAAAGTTCTAATTATAGGCACAAATCTAGCTAAAATAACTGCCTTAGGCCCATATTTTTCATAAAAAGTTTCTGTCTTGTCTAAATATTCTTTCTTTAAAAATTTAACTTTCCCAGAAAATGCTCTAGGACCAATAAATCTTCCTACCCAATAATTGACATTATCACCCAGCAAAACTGCTGCAAATAATAAGAAATATAATCCAACTACATTAAAAGCTCCTCTGGCTGCCAAAGCTCCAGCCGCAAACAACAAAGAATCTCCAGGTAAAAATGGGGTAACCACCAATCCAGTTTCCATAAACAAAACCCCAGCCAAAATTCCATAACTCCAACCACCAAAATTTTCAATTAACATTAATAGATTTTTATCTATATGCAAAAATAGGTTTATTAGTTGTTTAATTAATTCCATTTTTTAATTATACAGTAACCCAAGCCCCTCCCATATATCCCTATTTTCTCCTTCATATCCCAACGCCCAAAACCCTACTCCACCCAACTTATTATCAATAACTAGCTTCACCTTAGCCGAAATGCTCTCTAAATTCTCATAATAAATCTGGTGTATTTTGCCATTTTCTTCATAAGACAACCATGGCGTCTGCGATATATCATCATGATTCAATTTGAAATTAGAAATTAGAAATTCGGGTTTACTCAACATTTCCACCATCCTCTTATATGATGCCAACGCCACTCCATTTTCTTTAGTTAAAGATCCAAACTCCATTGTTTCTGTAACCCATTCATAGCCATATAAAGGATAAGCCAAAATTATCTTATTCTTATTTAACTTCAATTCATCGACTCTCAGGGCCACTTCCGAAATATTTCTTTCTCCAATTGGAGCTCTAATCGGCGCCACTGGCCCAGCATTAGTTGACCCAGATCGATGAAAATCATAGGCCATCACAATTAAATAGTCACTTTCATCAACTAGCCTTTTCAAATTCCCCATGTCACTTCTTAATATCGTATTAGCAAAAACATCAACACTAATTTCACCCAAATTTTCATTTTTCAAAGCTGTTAAAAAGCTATAGAAATCATCACCAGCAATAGTTGTTGGACTATCTTGATATTCAAAATCTAGATTCACTCCATCAAAATTTTTGGATCTAACACTTAATTTTATTTGTTCAATCAAATTCTTTTTTGCCTCTTCGCTAGCCATTAATTTATTCAACTTTTCATCATCAAAAAGCTTAATTCCCAAAATATTTTTGCCACCAGCTTTTTTGATGCTCTCTTTTTGTTTGAAATAGCTTTGACTATCAACTTTTCTAGCCTGACTATCCCAAATCAAATTTCCTTTCTCATCAACTTCCACTCCTAAAAAAATCAAATCATCGACTTCATTACTATATATAATAGTCTTTCCAACCATAAAACTAGGTAGAAAACCAACAATTTTTGAGTCTACCTTTAAGTCAAAGGGAGATTTAGAGGGATTTGTCTGATTAATTGGATCCAAAACTTCATTGCCTCGACCAACAAATTTCCACATCAAAAAAGCAATCAAAAAAACTAAAATTACCCACAAAGCTAAAATTCCCTTTTTCATCACCCAATTCTACCAAATCAAAGTCTTTTTACTTCTTATTCTTTATAAACTTAGACAAAGGATTGTCTTGTTTAATCAAAATCCACCAAGTGATTCCAGCCATCAATAGATCCATGTATAAAACTCTTTTCATAGGTAAGAAAAGAATAAAAGAAACTAAATCAAGCAAGATAACTCCATAGATGTAAAGTAATATTCTCTTATCATATTTATTACTTCTGATTAATTTAATTGACACTATAATTTGGAACACATACAAAGCTATTCTCAAAACTAATGGCAATATAACAACTATTCTTTGATAAATTGAATAGCTAGAAAAAATTCCCCAAAAACTAATTTGAGCTTCACGAACCACAGCTAAAATAGATAGACTATATAAATAAGGAATCAAAGCCAAAACTGCCAACACTAAAAAGACCCAACCAACTTTCTTAAAAATATTTTTCTTAGTAAACTCAGTCCAATTAAATTTCTTCATATAAACAAATTTACCATCCCTTACTCTAAAAAACAATAATTTATTTTTAAATCCAAAAAAAATACCGCTGATTTATAAACACATTACTGTGAGTATAAGGCGGTATTTAATCTAATTATTTTGAAAATTATTTAGTCATTAGTGGATTAAGTGAATTATTCGCTAAAACATATGGAGATGAAGGCAAACTATTAGAAAATCTAATATTATCAACATATGTCGTTGCCCCAATCGCATTTTTAGTATTACTTGAATCAAAAACAAAGCCAACCTGATAAATATAACTAGGATCCCTATTACTTAAATCAAGAACTACAGTTTGCCATTCAGTAGTCACTGAATCAAAAAGATAATCCCATGGAGGACTCGCTAACCCAAACTCGAATTCTTCTCCACCTTTAGCCCCTTTAACTTGGAAAATTTCATATCTGTAAGCAAAACTAGTGATTGCACCACCATCAAGCGTAAAGACTTCTGGGTGATTTTTATAATCCAAATCCCAATATAAAGCCGAACACTCCCGCCAAGTTCCAGTTGTTGTCATAGTATGAATGCCTGAACCACCTCCACCTTCTGTAATGTCTGCTAAAGGCAAATCTGGCAAACTAGTATTGTATGGTTGGATTGTCGGTGTTGGGACTGGTGTCGCTTTTGGTGTTGGAGTGACAGTCCAATTGTCTTTCATCACTATCCCCTTAAAAACATCCATCATCCCAACTTTCATTTTTTTATCCTTATTCCATATCCCCCAAGCACCACCCTGTGGACCTTCATTTTTGACTTTCCAAGCTTCATTAAAAGCTTCAAAGTAAAAATATTCAACCTTTTTAGCTCTAGCCCAAGACACAAAGTTTTTAAAATAAAAGGCCGCATTTTGGACTGAAGGAACTGCAAAATCAATCACTGTGCCACTACTTGGCCAACCAGTCTCGCCGATGACAACTTTTTTAGTCCCAGCGATTTTCTTTACTTGTTGGTAATGAGTGTTTAACGAACGGACAGCTTGTTTAACACTAACACCTTCCCAATAAGGATAGATGTTAACAAAAACAACATTAACTGCACTTATCACAGTCGGATTTTTAATCAACATATCAACAGTGTCATCAGTAGTTATAGGGATTTTTTTAATCACTTTCTTAACTTTATTAATATAATTAATAAGTTGTGATTTAGTTAAATCTCCCCTTAACAGTGTTTCACTGCCAATAATCAAAGTGTCCGCTTGTCCATCTTTAGCAATTTTAATCAAACTAGCAATTTCTTTGTTATTAGCCTTTAAATCTTTGCTTAACCATGCACCAACAGCAACTTTCAACTTGAATTGATGAGCTATTTTGCCAACATTGGCTAAACTTCCAGTACAACCAAAAGTCCTGATCCATTTTGTGTATGGAGCAATAGCTTTTATTGTATCTTTCAATTGAGCCTGGCTAATCACACTTCCCTTGTCGGGAGATTGACCAATCTTGATATATGGCGAATAATTCAAACCGTGGGTTTTATACTTTATCGCCGAGCTACTTGTTGTTGCCGCATTTGGAGAACTTATAGAAAAAATAAACATCAAAACCACTAACAAACTTAAAAATCTTTTCATTTAAATCACCTTCTCTTTCTTTTATTTTATTTTCTTTTATTTACTTTAAAAAAAGTACCAAAATAATAGTTATAGCCGCTACAGTCACAAATATTGAAAAAGCATGTATGATATAGAGTCTTTGTTTAAAACTTTTCCCACTAAAAAGTATTATTCCCGAAATGGAAAGTTGTCCTATGTTGGAAATAGTCACCCCAAACCCTATAAAAGAATAGAGTAATAACAACACGTTTCCCAACCACCGATTAATTAATCCCAACAGAAAACTTATTACAATTAATCTAAAAGTTGGTTTGAATTGAACCGCTAGCAACTTCCTCATGTTATTAGGGTCTGAAACAGGGTTCAATTCTACTCCACCTGTTGATAATGCAATTTTAGTTGAAAGCATATCAGTCACCCTTGAAACAATTAGAAGAACAACAGTAAACCACCATTCGATATTACCTAGTGGAAAAAATTGACTTATAACGATAATAAACAGAACATAAGCATAAAGATTATTAGCCGAAATCCTACCATGCAACTTCCCTCTTTCATCATCAGAAACCACTGTCTTTTCTCTATAGTACATCTTACCCCTAATTTCCTTGTACTCCACCATCAAAACCACCTATCCTTTTCTTTTTTTTAATTTATTTATCTATTTAAAAGAGTTTTTACCTCTATCATTTTCAAAATTCTTAGATTATTAAAGAACCAACAATCATAATTTCAACGCCATTGTTGAATTAATCATTATTTGCCGGAATCTTAGTCTTTTTATAGCCAAAAGTCAATATTATGGCCTCCCTGTCAAGGGAGGTGGCTCGAAGAGACGGAGGGTTTTAATGCAAAAAAAATACCCCAGGAATTATATACATGAATTACTACCAAATTTAATATTTTAAAAATTTGTGGGTGATGGGGGACTCGAACCTCCGACCCCTGTCTTATCAGGACAGTGCTCTAACCAACTGAGCTAATCACCCTTATTTTAAAAAGTGCTCTAATTTACCCGTCCGTAGTTCTGCTTTACAGAACGAAGGAGGGCCAACTAGTTCCGCTTAAAAGTAAACCTATTGTAGCAATAACTTTGATAAATTTAAATACTTTCTTATTTTTTAATTTCTGCCAAAAATTTCACTACTTCTTCAGCCACATTGATTCCGGTAACTTCAACAAATCTATTATAATTTGGCGTCTTATTCACCTCAAAAAATAATCCTTTGTTAAAATCATTATCTCTGAAAACCACATCAACTCCAGCCACCATTATTCCACAAACTCTTGCCGCTTCTATAGCTAATTTCTTAACATTTTCTGGCAAATCAGTTTTTTCAAAGTTATTTTTTAATCTAGAATTTTCCCCAACTGCTCTTTTCATAACTCCCAAAACCTTATCTCCCAAAACCATCACTCTAAAATCTTGAGTATTTTCAATATATTCTTGCAACATATATTTGTTTTCCCCATTTTTTTCTACTTCCTTAAGTTCTTTCAACTTAGCTTCAAAATCAGTCTTTCCATAAATTTTAAAAACTTGTCTTCTTCTATCCCCTCTGCTTCCTTTAATAATTAAAGGAAATTCAAATTGTTTAACGGCCTCTTTTTTCAAATATTCCAAACTTCCATAAATACTTTTTGGAACTGGCAATCCAGCCTGACTTAAAACTAACATTTGGTGAGCTTTACAAGCATCACTTGGTCGACCAAATTCCACCATTGGATCAACAATAATCTTATTTTTATCAAGTTGATCAGTAATCAAATTCGCTTCTTCCCAATATTTCTTAGTATTTCTGAAAAAATAAACACCATAATCATTCAAATTAAAGTCTCCCTTGTCAAAGGGAGATTTAGAGGGATTTAGAAAAACTTTTCCACTTTCAGTCTCAAAACTAATCTGTTTATAAGAAACTAAATCAAGTTCAATCCCCAACTTTTCTGCTGCAGATTTTAACTCTAACAACTTCTCACTTTTTATATTTCCTCCAAACACTACTATTTTATTCATATTTTTATTAATTATTATTTTTTTGCACTAATTAAAAATCCATCTAAGTCTTTTCTACCAACTAAAAACTTAGATATCAACCCTTTTCGATCAGCCACATTGACTGCAGTCATAATTTTCTTTCCTTTCAACCAAAAAGTCAATCCAATCACCGGTCTTTCGTTTGCTTTCCCTAAAGCTGATCTATAATGTCGGTAATAAAGTATTTTATCATCAGACAAAAGACCCAATTTAATCGCCAATTTTTCGTCTATTGAGCTTCTTAATGCTCCTGTATCAACTTTTGACTTAACTTCAACAACTCGATGTTTACCTTGTTTAATCACAACTCCCTTAACTAAATCAGGTTTAAAACCCTTAGCTATTTTGATTCTAATAATTTCTTTTGAATCAATCATCTTATTTTTTTCTTTCTCTTCCACTTTTTCAAAAAAGCTTTCCCCAAACAGATATTTAACTAAAGTAATTGAATGTTCCATACTTCTAACTTCAATTTCTTCCACTCTATTTATTCTAGTTTTCAACCCAGCTCTGTTACAAATTTGGATTGATAAACCAGGTCGAGCATTAACTTCCAAAACCATTGGACCTTTTTCTTTGTCCAAAACCACATCAACTCCCAAAAACCCCAAACCTGGAATCGCTTTTTGACAATTAATTGATGTTTCCAAAATTTCTCTCCAAAAAGGAATTTTAATTCCATTCACTTTTCTTCTTTTTTTCTTACCATAATCATATATTTTATAAATTGGATCACCTTTCCCTTCAATCCCAAAAGTAGTGATTCCAGTTGCTAAATCAATTCCAAGTCCCATTGCCCCTTGTTGTAAATTAGCCTTACCACCACTTTTTTCAGTTGGAACTCTCAACATTGCCATCACTGGCACCCTATTGTAAACAATCACTCTGACATCAGGTGTCCCCGACTTAGTTAAAGACAAAAACATTGGATGAATCTTAATTCTCTCTTCAACTAAAACTGAGTCTGGCATTCCGTGCAAACTATATTTTCCTGCCAAAATATCTTGGCAATGTAAGTTAATATCTTGAGTTGTAACGATATCACCATTCATTTTGTGCCATTCACCAGCCCATTTACCTCTTCTTCTAACAATGATTATTCCCTCACCACCATAACCAGATTCTGGTTTAATCACAAAATTTCCTTCCAAATCTTCCCATTTAAAATTTTCTAAAGCTTCAACCGATCTGAATCTTTTAATTAATTCAGGAACTCCAACATTAGCCTTAGCTAATGTTTTTTTTGTTCTATATTTACTATCAGCCAAAGCTCTGCCTCCAGCCGAATTTTTGCGCAAATAAACCTTATTACGTTCATTTTTGGTCAAAAATTGCTTATAGTTTTTTAAATTAAACATAGTTAGATTAATTAGAAATTTTATTTCTTTTCTCTTATAGCTCTCTTAAATCTTTGAATTTCAGTCAATCTCATCCCAGTATAATTACCCACAATCAAATTAATAATCAAAACTATAAGAATCACTAATTCTGGACTATTCAAAACCACTCCTTGAATCCATTCAAATTTCATTATCCCAGCTCCAATAATTGCCAAAACTAAAGTTCCAGCCATCAAATTTCTAGCTTCTTTCTTACTTTTTACTAATTGAGTTCTAACAGATTCTTCAGCCAACAAAATCATAAACAGAATTGGGAAGATTGAAATTCTACTGATATCCACTATTTTAGTGAAAGAAGACAAAATCATTAGTCCAAAAGTTCCCAAAGATATAAACAACAAACTAATTGCCCGAGCTGGCCAAAAATGAATTTTAAATTTTTTCAAAATAAAGCTACTACAAACTGAAATTAATAGAATCATCGCAAACAATAATAAGCCTCCAAAAATACCGGTTGCTAAAAATGTAATTGCAATCATTGTTGGCATGAAAATACCATAACCAGTCACCCCCACCACATAATGCAAAACTGAAACCAAGGTTGCAATCAAAGGTAATAATAATAGTAGTACTATAGTATTAGTTGAAACTCCCCGATCCATTGCCCACTTAACCACTACTCTAATCGAATTGAATCCATTCCACTTTTCTACCTTATAATTTACATTTTTACCCTGTTCTTCAACAATATTTGGTTTAACTACCGGAACAACTGTTGGTTCTATAATTGCTGAATTTGTTGCCACAGCTGATTTTGTCGCTGTTTTAACCGAATTTACAGCTTTTATAGTTGAAACTTGTGTCAACCATAAAACTAAGAATAAAACACCAAAAATAAAAAAACGGGCAGTAATTTTTTTCATATGTTTATTTTACTTTATTTAACTTAAATATATAGTTTAGATCTACGATCTATCATCTACAATCTAAAATCTAATTTGTGGCGTAATATAACACCATTCTATAGTATAATCAATCTATGAATCGATTACTTGCAATCAACATCGGCAGCCTCTCTTTAGGCAATAGCAGAACTGTTGAACAAACTTTCCCTGATGCTGGTTCTCTAATCTCTATAATTGTCAAAAATTCAATCACTCTAATAGGCATCATCCTAATTTTTCTTTTGATTTTCGGTGGCGTTACCTTTATAATTAATGCAGGAACTGGTGATTCTAAAAAAATAGAACAAGGTAAATCTATCATCACCAACGCCCTAATTGGATTTGCAGTAGTCTTTTGTGCCTACTTCATCATCCAAATCATACAAGTTATTACCGGAATAAAAATATTATAAATATGATTGCAGGAATTTTTGGAACAGTTCAAAACCCCACCAAATATATCAGTGTTGATGGTTCTGGTCTTTTTATATTTATTAACAACATTCTAAAATTTACTGCCGTAATTGCTGGTCTTTTCCTAGTTTTTCAAATCATCACTGCTGGTTACATCTACATTTCCGCCAATGGTGATCCTAAAAAAACCGAACAAGCTTGGGCCAAAATTTGGCAAGCCATTCTTGGCTTCATAATTGTCGCTGCTGCTTTCGTCATTGCCGCTGTGATTGGGAAAATCACCGGCACTAATCCATTAACCCCAACTATCTATGGCCCACAATAATCTTATTGCTCAAGTAGCCCATCAACTTCCAGCCATCAGTGGCAGTGGCATCAGCCCAGGTGCTGATCAAGGTGTTACTGCTCTTGAAAAACTCATCAGTAATAGTGTCGGTTTTTTAACTCTGATTGCTGTCCTCTTTTTTGTTTTTCATATAATAACTGCTGGATATCATTTTATTTCTTCTCAAGGAGATGAAAAAAAGATGATTGAGGCCAGACATCGATTAACTAATGGAATCTTAGGTTTAGCTATTGTTGTTCTAGCTCTAGGAATCGGTTCTCTAATAGCCACCCTTCTTGGTTTCGGCCAAGGCACTATCTTTAATTTATCAACCGTCTTTACTAAGCTTAAATTTAATTAAACTATGGCAATATCAAATCCTCTTCTAAATAATGGTGCTCAACAAACCAGCAACCCAACTGGTTATTTTAATAATGTTTTTCAAGCCGTAAGCAGTATTTTCATGCTAGTTGGTCTAATCTACTTCATGTGGCATGCTTTAATGGGTGCTTTCCACATGATTTCTTCACAAGGTGACCCTAAAAAATTTGAAGATGCCAGACATTCTTTAATATATTCATTACTTGGTTTAGCTATTGTTTTCTCTATTTTTGCTATTCTTAAAATTGTTGGCAGTGTCTTTGGCATTTCTGGGCTCGACAGTCTTCGATTATCTTGGCCAACTCTTTAAATATTTAAATATTACTGTTATTATTAATTAATAATTTATAAATTAAAAAAAATATGATAAATCTTATCGCTCCTATATACGCAGCCACTGGTGATATTAGTATTGCTCCAGTAGGTCAATTTGCACCATTAAAGAATTTAACCCCAGCCAGCATCGTTTCTGGTGGTGTTTCTTTAGTATTAATAGTTGTCTCACTAGTTTTCTTCTTCATCCTAGTCCTCGGTGGTCTTAAATGGATTACTTCTGGTGGTGATGAAAAAGCTGTTGCCGCTGCTAGAGCTCAAATAACTAATGCTCTAATCGGTTTAGCCATCATTTTCGCTGCTTGGGCTATCATCAACTTAATTGGAACCGTTTTCGGAATCAACATTCTAAGTTTGAAAGTTCCTACTTTCCAATAAATAGTAGTATTTTTTAAAAGGCCTCGAGAAATCGAGGCCTTTTTTGTTGTATAATTAATCCATGACAATTTTAAATCTATTTCAACCTCATCCAGTTCTAGCCCAAACCAAAGATTGGTCTCAAATCGCCAGCACCAAAGCTTGTTCTATAAATGAAGTCGCCACTATCCAAGGTATCGAATGTATGTTCTACAATATTCTTCAAGTAGTCGTCTTTTTTGCCGGAATTGCTTTTTTCTGTATGTTCATCTATGGTGGTTTCCAATATCTTTTTTCCAGTAATGATCCTAAAAAAACTGCTGTTGCTTCTTCCACTCTAACCATGGCCATAGTCGGTCTAGTCGGAGTCATTGGCTCTTGGTTAATAATGTCTCTAATCAAAAATTTCACTGGCATTGATGTTACTAACTTCAAGATTCCCGGTTAATGAAACGTCTTCTTATTGTTTTATTATTTTTATTAATTCCTTTTTCACTTCCTGTCTCTGTCTTTGCCCAAACCCCAAGCACTACCCCTACTCAAACTCAAAACAACGGTGGAATTCTAGACTGGCTTTCTTCTTTTTTTAGTGGCATTTCCAATTATTTTTCCAAAGACTATGACATCAATCCCGACACTGTCTATGACAAAACAGCTTTAAGTAATTACAACCAAAAAGACAAAGATGTCACTTCCCGAGCCATCAGCGACAAAGACCGAACTTTGAACAAAGACGACTACATTAATGCCGTAGTTGCTGGTAAATATGATAATAAAGTTCTAGGAACTTGCGCTGGCAATCAAATCAAAATTTCCAACCTAAATAACTATCCAAAAACAGATAAATGCATCGCTACTCTCTATGAAGGTCTCCAGATTGTTCCACAAGGGAATGCTGGTGGGCAAGAAAATGCTGCTGCTGTTTCTAGTAAACAATTAAATAATAGTTTAAGAACCCCAATCCCCCAAAATAGTCAAGTTGAGCCAGAAGCAAATCTTTGGGATGATTTTTTAAGTTCTGTTGGACTAATTGACAAAACTGCCAAAGAAAATAAAAAACAAGAAAAAGCCATGTTAAAAAATCTCATTCCTGCTAAAAGTCAGACCGATGATAGTGCTGACAACGAAAATTTAAAAAACAATTTTTCTGATTATATGTACCCTCAAGATTGGCAAGATAATCCACCAGACAGTCCAAACAGTCCAGACACTCCGAACACAGGAAACACACCAAACAATAATGACCCTAATAATTCAAATAATATTAGTAACCCAACTTACACTGGCAAACTAGGGCAAGTTATCAGCACCCACACAGGAATCGATGGCCTAACTGTTTATGTTTTTGAAAAAACTGGCGGTGGTCGTTTAAAACAAAGATATGATGCTAACACTGTTGGAGTCCCTATTAAAAAAATGCCATCACAATACACCCTTGGTGGCAGAAACACCACTGTTGATGAAAGAATCATCCCAGCTTACACTGCCATGATTGAAGCTGGAAGAAAAGCTGGTTTAAGTTCAAGAGAACTATTATTAATCAGTGGTTACCGAGATAATGCTGCTCAACAAGTTTTATATAACCAATGGCTTGCAAGAGTCGGACCTGCTTTAGTTTCTAAATATGCAGCCAGACCAGGCAGTTCCCCTCACCACACTGGTCGAGCAATTGACGTCCAAGTAACTGGTGGGAAAAGCTCTAGAACCTACAAATGGTTACTAGAAAATGGCAATAAATATGGTTTTTATAACTATGCAGTTGAAGCTTGGCATTGGGAATATAACCCAAGTTAGTTAATAATTGGTCTATAATTAAGATATGGATAAACAAAAATTCATTGCAAAATATTTTTTGATAATAATTCTAATCTTAATTGTTGTAACAATGATAATTGTTAAAATAATTAATAAAGACCAACCCACTTTAATTGAACCAGAAATCAAAATAAACCCAACTCCAACAATCATTTCCACAAACTCAAACACAGTTGATAACACCACCTTACCCTATGAAGAAATTAATGACGCCAACCCAGACTATCCACTCCAATCTCTACTCCCATACACCACCAAAGACTTTATAGTTGAAGAATATTCAGCTCCATTGACTTTAAAAGTAAAAGTTTTAATCCCAAGTATTGATCAAGCTCAAAAAGAAGTAAATGATTGGATTATTGGAAATGGATTAGAAGCCGGAGAACATCACTTTGTTTGGGTAAAATAAAAATTATTCTGATAGAATTAAAATATATTTATGAATTTTAAATCACTACTCAACCATCTCAACCGTCGTGACACTAGAATCATACCTGAAATATCTTCTAAATCTAAAACTTTCATAATCACTTTCATTGTCTTTTTAACTATTTTCTTCACAAAAAACATTCTTGCTGTTGATAACATCATTAAATACACCCAAGATGCTCAAAAGAAAAGCAATAATTCCGAATCTTGGCAACTAAATTCTTGGAACACTACTGCTATTAACACCCTAACCACTCTAACTGGTGAAATCCCTTTCAAAGAAGATGGAACAATGGACATTCAAAAATATCGAGTATCTGGACTTCTAGGCACAACTAACAACATGATTGCCTCTCTCTATAGTCCTCAATCATCTGGAATCCAATATGTCGCTCAAGTTAAAGACAATTTCCTTGGTAAACAAACCTATGCTCAAGGCGTTGCCTTCCGACAAACCGAAAGTCTTCAACCACTTCTGCCTATTTGGAAAGCCCTAAGAAATGTAGTTTATGTCCTATCTTCAATTGTTTTTATAATAATAGGTTTAATGATAATGCTTCGAGTCAAAATTAGTCCTCAGGCTGTTGTCACCATTCAAACTGCCATTCCTGGCCTAATCACTGCTCTAATTCTAGTCACCTTTTCTTATGCCATTGCCGGTCTAGTCATTGATTTAAGTTATTGGGTTCAAAGTCTAGTCATCGCCTTAATATTCTCTGCTAAAGGAGTCAGTCTTAGCTCTGGTCTTTTTGATAGTAATTGGAAAAATTTCATTCCAATAGACTTAGTCCCTGGTCACAATGCCTTTTTCTATAATTTTGCCGGTCTAGCTAATGCTGATTTTGTCAAAGCTTCAATGTTAGCTAATGCCACTGTTCCATTGGGTTCTTTAATAATGCTTAGTGCTGTTGTTGGACAAGTAGTAGTTGGTTCTATACTTGGTGGTGCCACTGGTCTACTTGGTAGTGCTATGGGTGCTGGTGGAAACGTTGTAGGAGGTATACTTGGTGGAATTGTTGGGGCGATTGGTGGAGTTATTTTTATGATTGTTCTTTTTATTTTAGTTGCTATCTGGTTAATCAAACTTTTCTTCGGTCTAATTAAAGCCTATGTCACTATTATCATCAAAATTGTCACTGGTCCTCTAGAAATAGGACTAGGTGCTATTCCTCAAAGTAAAGTCAACTTCTCTACCTGGTTTATTGATCTTCTTTCCCAAGTTGCTGTCTTCCCAATTGTCATGATCGCTTTGGTTTTTGTAAACTACTTAATCGAAATTTCTTGTGGTCTGTGGACACCATCTCTATTAAATGCTGGTGCAGTTAGTGCTATCGCCAACGGATTAGGTTGTGGCAGCAGCATCCTCGGCGCCGCCATCGGTCTCGCTGGACTAGCCATGATTTCTAAGCTTCCAGGTCTCGTCCCAGCCGCTATATTCCAACTCAAACCATCTCCGTTTGGCACTGCCATCGGCGAAGCCTTCAAAGACCCAATGGCTAAAGGTATAGGTAAATGGGGTGCTAACAGAATCGGTTCCGACTTAGAAGAAAATTCCTACAATCATAACCCAGATGGAAGTAGGGGTAGGAGAAAAACTAATTTAAGATCTAGAATTACAGGTGCTATTGGTGAAGCTGCCCAGTTCGCTACTCGTAGATAACTACATAAAATTAAACCTTTACCAAAACCACAAATTTTTCTCCAAACCTATCTATTTTTATTAGGATCAAAATTCTCTATCAATTGTGTGAATCTCTCAATACTTGATTTGTCTCCACCATCAACAATTTTATTAAAAGACTTTATCAATAATTCATAATCATTATTACCTGGGTATCTTTTTGCATTATTTACTCTTCTAACATAATCATTTGTCTCAGCATCTTTTTTGCCATATGTGAAAGATTTTTTTTGTTTTCTAGAAAATTTATTAGAACGACTTTCTTCCTTACTTTCCATGAAAGCTGTTCTAGTTTCAACAGAAATACTTTCAGGATTTTCACCATCTTTAATATCAACACCTAATAACCTCATTAATTTATTCAAATTAATATCATTATCACTCAAATTAAAAGTTGTTGTTAACATACCAAAAAGATAAGACGCATAATTCAATTCACTGCCACTCTTGGGTGTAGGTTTTGGTATTGCAACATGGTCACTAGACAATCTATCTAGATTAGCCCCAAAAGACCCAATAATCATATCTCTCCATAATTCAGGACTTCTAGTATATTGGAAAGGTCTATATCCATTAAATTCAATTCCATTCACCATTCCAAACTTATCTTTAATAGTTCTAGCCCAAGAAGTAGGGTCTTTTAATTCAACTCTTCCCAAAGAACAGTTATTAACGACAATGGCTGCATCTAATGAATCTCTAAATTCATTCATAAATGTTGTTTGTTCCTGCCCAAAACTAAATTCACTTCCAGTCTTTTTTTCTATTAATTCTCCATCTTTATCAAAAGATGCATAATTCATAATTAATTTTCCTAAAGACACTTCTCTTTTTTTATTAGTATCATATTTATCATAAAATTTATTTCCATTCCCATCAACTAAATCTCTACCACCATTAACAAAATCAAAAAAACCATAAAGTGTTTTCTGTCCTAAAAATGACACATCACCATCAAGAATCTTTTCTCTTAATGTTTTAACACCATCAATAGGTTTGTTTAAATCTCTTTCTAATTTCATTATCCCTAAAACATAATCAGCTAAAGGTCCACTAAAATATTCACTATTAAAAATATCCTCCACATTTTTCTCCAATCCTGTCTTTTTAACCATCCATTTTCCTAAAGCCTTATACTCAGGATTCAAAGTTCTCAAAGAATCAGCAATAACTCCATCCCAAGTTGGTAATATCCTCATTCTATCTGCTAAACTAGAATCCCCCATTGCAAACCACATATTCCAAGCTGTAGAAGCATTCATTTTATCCATATAGTCTGCTTTTTCTCTACCATTTTGTTTAGCTATAAAATCAGCCAAACTATCTTCATAATTTTGATAAAATTCAATCTTAGTTTGAACATCCTTATCAATAACTCTTTTGACAAAACGTCCCTCCTTATCAAACACATCAACTTCTTTATATCTCAAACATTCTACCCCATTTTGGTCAACATAAGGTTCACACAGATCATTAAGTATTTTACTCATTATCAACTTAAAATCATTATTAAAAAGGCATGACATTTGTTCATGAGTAAAACCGAAAGTCGCTTTATTTCCAATCATTTTATCCAAATCTTTTCCTGCATATAATAACCCTGCAGCAGCATTATTAATAACTACCATATATTCAATTCTTTTTTGCTGGTCAAGTCTACTTTCCACTTCTCCATTTTTTCCCCGTCTCGGTGGTAAATTTTTGAACCATTCTGGTGGAGTATATGATTGCCATCTCATCCCCGAATCCATAAACTTCATTGCTTCTGCAGCAAATTCTGGTGATATTTCCCATCTTGCTCCACCTTCCCAGTCTCCGTCAGGGGTTCTTGTTGGAGGAACAAAGTCTGACCCATCAGGGTTTTTTCTTCTCCCAAAATTTGCTACAGGAATCGTACTATCCAAATATCCAATCACTGCCCCTAACTTAGCTGCATCTTCAGAATCTTCAGAAACTGATGATAATTCTTCAAACAAATCATCAATCTTCTCTTGCGTAAAAGCTTCTCTTCTTTTTTCAAACATATTAGGAGCCACTTTTGCCTTAACATTAAAAGCTTCCATTTCTCTCAATTTAATCACAATCTTTTTTCCAGTCTCATCACTTGCATCTCTCATAAACAAATTTGAATTCACTTTGGCATCAATTCCCCGTAAAGAAGGAGGTAAATTAACACTCAATTGACCAGTAGCAGCCAATTCTTCAACCTTATCATCACCTGCTAATAAAATTGCTGATCCTAATTGGTCTAAAGCCTTTTCTGCATTTTTTCTAGCTTCTTCACTTCTATTACCATCTTGTGTAATTTCTATCATTTGTTCAACACTTTCATATTTCCCATCAAATTTTTCTTGCAAAAAATCTCTAGCTTTTTGATCTGATTCTGGAGATGAATCACCAACCACCTTAATTGTCTTTATTTCTCTAGCCAAATCTGTAGTTTTAGAAACACTTTCTGGGTTAAACCCACTTGGAATCTCACTCATAGTGGAATTATACAGAATTTAGTTTTTTATTACAATAAATTAACTGTCTCAATTATCTATGTGTGTTTTGGTTCAATCTATCCACAAACCACATTCTTAGCATTGTTGATAATGTTAAACCACTATTTTCAGCCATCGTTTCTAATTTCTTTTTCATTTTAGGTTGAACTCTGATCACAATATTTTCTTCCTTCAATATTTTTGGGCTATATTTAGTTTTAACCTCTTTCATTTTTGGCATAAAATCAGTCACATCATTTCTATCCCAAAAATCAGCCTCTTCTTGAATACTTTTAAATTTTGGAATCTCATTTTTATCTTTCATTTATTAATCTCCTTTCTTTTCGACTCATATCTCGAGCCGTAACTACATAATAATTTTCTTCACTTTTTTTAATTAAAACTAATGTTAATAATCTATTATTTTTAGTTTCTCCTAGAATTATTAATCTATTTTGATAACTTTTAAAAGATTTTATTAATTTAAAACAAGCCTCTTCAACTTCAATAACACAAACATTATGTTTCTTAATGTGCTCAACATTCCAATCATCCCAAATTAACTCTCTAATATTGTATAACATTGTAATACATAAATCAATAATTAAATTAATAGTATGTAATTATTATTACATAAATGAATAAATTATAAACAAAGTGATTTTGCTACAATTAATCATGTCCAATTCTCTAACTCACACTTCCACCATTGATGCTATTGAACTTCACGTTCGAACCTACCGATCAGCCTTAAAAAGCACTCTTGAAGTCACAATTAATTCTCTAATCAACACCCATCTAAAAATGCATTCCATTCTTCACCCAGATGGCGATAACCCCAACAAAATTGACGCGTCAGCCTTCTCCTATGCTCTTCTCCGCCTCCCAACCAAAATAGACAAGAGCTACAAAGTAATCATGGGCCAAAACTCAGATATTTTCACCCAAGCCGGCTTCAAAGATATCAACAGCTGGTCTAAAGTCAAAGCTACTGCCCGTCGACACAGCACTCGCTATTCCCTATCAAAAAAATTTCTAGGTTATTTCATTGCTTCAATTTCCGACATCGACGATCTAACTAACACTCTGATTGCCTATCAAATTGAATGGAATAAATTTCATAAATTACTTAAGTTCCATTACAAAGATTATTCATCACTCAAAAAAGACATCCATTCAACTGAATTTTTCAGAAAATTAAATCTGAAAATAATCCAATGGGAAAACATTAAAAAAGCTCTTGGCAAAAATTGGCAAATAAGATTTAAAAGAATCTATCAAACTGAAGCCAATCTCCGTCTCCAACTTCTAGCCAGTTCTTGGATTAACTACACCAAAAGCACCCAAAAATGGTGGAAAAACATTGCCACTTCAATTTCACCAAAACTTCATATTTCTCACCAACAAATCTATTTTGTTTCTAGCAACACTCACAGTCTTTTAAACATTTACACTGGTTTTGCTCTCAAACATCAAAAAGAAATTCTTGCTCTTCTCAAAAAAGAACACCCAGAAATTGATCAAAAAAGTATTGATACAACAGATTTAACCTATTTTGCTTCAAAATATTATTTCAAAGAAACAAAAATTAAGGCTCTTTTTGAGGAATATCAACAAAAATTAGGCATCATAACTATCCCAAATTCCAACTATCTTGATCTTCCTGTCCAAATCTTCCCAGTCAAAAATCTAATTGACTCAAAATTTCTAGATCCTAGAATAAAAATTAGACATCATCAAAAAATTGCCGAATCAAAAGCTCTGATTTTCAACATCGACTATCCTCTTGGTTTTGCTGCTTACCAAATCTTAAATGAAGTCATGGAAAATGTCGCCAAAGTCAAAGGTGTCTACATTCTTGGCAAAGCTGCTGTTCTTAACGGAGAGATTGGTGACATCGTCATCCCTCGACTAGTTTTTGATGAACACACCCAAAATTCCTATGTCTTCAAAAATTGTTTCAATTCTTTTTTCCCTTTCATTAACAACAAAGGTTCAATCCTAACTAACCAAAAATCAGTTTCAGTCCTAGGCACTTTTCTTGAAAATAAAGCCCTAATAAACACCTATTCAAAAAATAATTTAACTATTATTGAAATGGAATCTGGCCCCTATTTAACTGCTGTTTCTGAAGCTAGTTATGACCAGCAAGCTCCAAAAAACACCATTATTGACCTCAACAATGCCCCTTTTGATCTTGGAATCATCAACTACACTTCCGACACCCCATTTTCTAGCCTTCAAAACCTAGGTGATAGTGAGCTTGGGATCAACGGCATCGAAGCCGTCACTCTCAGTTCTCTGGCAATTCTTCAAAGAATAATTAATCTAGAAGAACAGAAATAATTTATTTCATCAATTCTTCAAATTCTTCTTGTCCCAAACTCTCTTTTTCCATTAAATCTTTAGCTACTTTATCTAGTTTGGCTTTGTTTTTTAACAAAACCTTTTTAGCTTCACTAAAAGATTCATCGACAAATTTCTTAATTTCTTCATCAACTTTTGCTTGCATATTATCCGAAATTTTAGCTGGTTCCATATAGGCTTTGCCCCAATCACCAACATCAATTTGTGGTCCTAAGTTAATAGGTCCAAGTTCACTCATCCCCCATTCAACCACCATTGCTCTAGCAATTTTAGTCGCATTAGAAATGTCTGAAGCTGCCCCAGTTGTAATGTCTCCAAAAATAAGTTCTTCAGCTGCTCTTCCCCCCATCGCCATTGCCATTTGTTTGATCAATTTACCCTTAGTTTGGTGAATAATATCTTTTTGTGGTGGAATCAAAGTGAAACCTAAAGCCATTCCTCTAGAAATTATAGAAATCTTTGACACTGGATCTAATTCTTCCACATAATTAACAATTGCATGTCCAGCTTCATGATAAGCTGTCATTAATTTATCTTCATCAGTTTGGCTTCTTCTTTTTTCTGCACCTAACTTAACCTTCAAACCAGCTTCATCAATATCTTTCATACTAATTTTAGTTTTATTTGCTCTGGCTGCTCCAATTGCTGATTCATTCAACATATTTTCCAATTCGGCTCCAGAAAATCCAACTGTTCCTCTAGCCACATTTTCCCAATTAACATCACTTTCAAATGGTTTACCTCTAGCATGAATCTTCAATATTTCTTGTCTAGCTTCCAAATCTGGCAATTCCAAAACAACTCTTCGGTCAAATCGACCAGGTCTTAACAAAGCTGGGTCTAATAAATCACCTCTATTAGTTGCCGCCAACACCACAACTGCAGAGTTAGGTTCAAAACCATCCATTTCTACTAAAATTTGATTTAAAGTTTGTTCTCTTTCCCCATGTCCACCATCCATTCCACCTCTAATTCGACCAATTGCATCAATTTCATCAATAAAAATAATTGCTTTACCAGCTTTCTTGGCTGTGCCAAACAAATCTCGAACTCTTGAAGCTCCAACCCCAACTAACATTTCCATAAATTCAGATCCAGCCATTGAATAAAAAGGCACATTAGCCTCACCAGCAACTGCCTTTGCTAACAAAGTCTTACCAACGCCGCTTGGGCCAACTAAAAGCACTCCCTTAGGCGCTCTTGCTCCCATTTTTATATATTTTTCTGGGTGTTTCAAAAAATCAACAACCTCAACTAAATCGTTCTTTGCTTCTTCAACCCCAGCCACATCTTTAAAGGTTAAATTTTGTTTACCTTTAACAAACAATTTAGCTGTTGATTTACCAAAACCAAACATTCCACCGCCAGCTCCACCACTTTGTCTTTTAAACAACCATAAAATAAACATAATAGGCACCACCACTGTCAAAATCAAAACAAATCCATCACCCAACATTTTCCAACCTTTTCTATTTTCAACTTGAAATTCTAGATTTGGACTTGATAAATCAACCCCCTGTTTCTGCAAAATATCAGCCATTGAAACTGAACTTTCTTTAGAAGAAGTTAAAATTTTATTACCATCTTTCAAAGTCAGCATCACATCATTATCAGTCACAGTCAATTTACTAGCCTTATTATTCTTAATATTTTCAATCAAAACTGAAAGAGGAACTTTAGTCACATCTTGAGGAGAAAATAATTGGCTTACAGTTGAAATTACCCAAAAAAACAAAATTAAATAAATTATAAACTTGAGAATTTGTTTTGGCCCAATCTCGATTTTCTTAATTTTCACCCCCGGTGGCAAATTATTCAAAAGATCTTTATTAATATCTTGAGACTTTTTATCTGCGCCATTTTTCTTTGCAATATTTTTTTTCACATCCTGAGCCTGTCGAAGGATTTTTTTCTTTAAATCTTCAAAAATTTTCATCCTGCTATTATAACATCTTACCTATGTATTTCTCCCTTTCATCAAAGGGAGATGTCCGCAAGACAGAGGGATTTAATTTACCGTAAATTAACCGTTTTTATTCCGCAGACAATTCAATCAATAAATCTCTATTGTCACCTTTGACCCTTCCTCGGCCTGCCATAGCCTTGGCGACGGCGGCATGAACCCAAAAATCATGGTTACAGCTCTCACATTTATAATAAATTCTAAAAATCCCATTTCTATATTCACTTCTAATTGGCTTCATTGATCCTCTACAACCACTCAATCTGTCCCCTGGGGTTTCTTCATCAACATGTTTTCCCCATAAACAATTTGGACAATGGTCTGTGCAACCATCACCAACCACCTTTTCTCCACAAACTTCACAAATAAAATCTTCTACAACTTTTTTCATAAACGATTATATCTAATTTAAATCAAATAATATTTTTTCGCGCGCAACATCCGAGATGCACTATCGAAGGGCGTGAGCACGAAAAAATAATGTTTGAATTAAAAAATAAATTTAAATTCACTTTTCGAATTGAACCCCCATTTTGATATCACCATCTAATTTTTGATTAAACAAAAGATTACCACTGACTAAATTAGCCACTGGTTGAACTTGAGTTGGCTGATATTCTGGAGGGTAAGAAATCAGACTAACTATTCCTGTGTCACCAAAACCAGATTGTTTTTGAACATAATTCACATAAGAAAATTTGTTTTTAGTGCTCAAATCAATATTTGTTGAATATTTAATCTCAACTATTCTTTTTTGAGACACTGGAACCGTGACTAAAAAGCCAACTTCCTGTTTACCGTTAACCTCTCTAACTTTTATTTCATCACCATTGTAAACCTTACGAGAAGTTAAATTATTTCCATCAGTTAAACTAATTTCTGATAGATTAATATCTTTTGGCAAATAAACTCTTAAATAATTTTTATAATCACCACCTGGTGGATTAGTGTTTTTAGCTGTATTTTCATATTTAATTTTCACATCTCGGCTCAAAACTTGGTTAGAAATGTCAATCGACTCTTCAATGTTTCGATACAAGAAATAATTAGCCTTATTAACTCCCAAATTAGCTTCAACTAGATATAAATAATCAGAAATACAGTTTTCTGTTCCGCATTTTCCTTGATAAATTGAGCCATCCCAACCTAAATCAAAAATTGTCTGTTGAGCTTCTTTTTGGTTCAAAACTATTTGGATATCATTCTTGTCTAATGACGACAAAACCGCTGTCATTAAATTCATTTTTTGATCCATTTTTAAGTTTCTAATTGATTCAAACAACTGTTTCCCTAAAGCTCCCAAAAAGCTAGCTTTTTGAATTGAACCTGGGAAAAATCTATTTTCTGAATAAAACTCAGCCTGTTCATAAAGATTATTTTTATTAATTTTTTCCTTGAAATCAGGCACATAAACTTCACCAACTGCACCCAAAACCGCTCTCGCCACTGCCAAATTAACTCCAATAACCCCATCTACTTTCTTTCCTGTTTCCTTTTCTAAAAACCATTTCAAATCAACCGTCGCATCTGGGAAATTAGCGTTCCAATTAGCATCCCTCATAAACCAACCAGCTTCCCCTAGATAACTCTTAATCTCAGCTGGCGGTTCCACATGACCAACCAATTGACCATCAGCTTCATAAACATCTTTAATATCAAAAGCTAATAATTTTCCATTTTGAAAACTCAAAAGACCATAAGAACCAATGAAACCACCCCCTGGCCTCAGTTCAGTTTCATTTTGTAATAAAACTAAATATTCTCTCTTTGTCCCATCTAGGCCTAAAAATTCTGGCAAAATCTTAACTGCCTGACTAGCTGAAGCTAATTGAATTTTGATTTTATTTAAATCTGTTGTCTTTTTTTGCAACGAACTCTTCCAATCTGCTGGCAACCAACTCCAATCCCCACTCAACCTTGCTTGCAAAACTCCAATTTCACTATTAATGTCAGCTAAATTGTTTTTAACAGAAGTCAATTGTTTATCCCAATCAATCTTCTTATCATTGAAAATTGCTCCATCTATTGCATCACCAGCACTAGCCACATCAATCAATTTATTTTCCAAAACCAAAGATTCGTTTATTGCTTTTAAGCCAAATTGATAATTCCTCAAAAAGGCAAATCTATTTAAACCTAAATCATCAATATCTTCATCAATTTTATTTGTTTTGTTTATATACTTATTACTTAAATTTTTAGCTTCTAAATATTTTTTAGTTGTTATTAAAGTTTCTATTTTTTTAATATTATTAACCGCCATATATGTGCTCAATCCCCAACTAACAGGCACACTTATCATTAATAAAACAAAAATTAATGGCAACACCCAAAAATAATTTTTATCTTTTTTGACTTTAATCACTTCTGGTTCTTTTTTAACCACACTCTCCTTAACAATAGGTTCAACTTGGACAATTTCTTTTTCTTCTTCCATCTCTTCTTCAATAATCAATGGTGCAGCTTTTGAGATAAATGGTTTTATCTCTTCTATTTCTTCAATTTGTTCATCTTCAATTTCTAATTCTTCAGGTTTAATCTCAATTTCTTTTTTTTCTTCCATTTTTGGTTCTTCAACCACGACTTCAAAAATTCTCTTGCGTAACTCTTCTTTCTCTTTATCAATAGCTTCTAAAGTTTTTTTAATCGTATTAAGTTTATTTAAAGCTGGCTTGCGGCTTTCTTCATCTATTTTGCTAAAAAAATATTGCAAAGTTTCTCTTATCCCTTCAGAAAAATCTATCTTTGCTTTCCATCTCAATTTTTTGCAACTCTCTTCAAGCTTTTCCTCATCTAAATCAAAAATAGCTATATCTTTTGGCATAACCTTAACTCGAGTCATCTTAGCCTCATTAATCAACAAAGCCGCCACTGTTTTTGAATTAGTTTTATCACCAGCCAATAAAAACATTTCTTCTTCCATTCCCGACAAAAAACTAGCTCTTAAAATCGCATCAACTAAGTCTCTAGTTTCAAGTAATCTAAAATCATAATTAATTGGTGGCAAAATTAAATTTTTATTAGCCACTGCCAAACGGAAAGCCCTAACCAAAAAACCCACACTTAAATTATCTTCATCAATGTCCATCCCTGGCCCATAAACCCCACCAGCCTCCAAAAAGCGCCAATTTAATCCAGAATTTTTGAGTCGAGACACTATTTTTTCACCATTAATATCACTATTAACTTTTATCAGGGTAATTTTTTCACTAGCCTTAACTGTGTCATTCCAAAGGTCAACTTCACATCTAAAATCAAAAACATAACTAAAATTACCCTTAATATTGGGTAAATCACCTAAATCAATGTAATCCTCTATTTCTACCACATTAATATCTTTTCCCGCAATTTCCTCCGCCAATTTTTTGGCCACAAAATGATCACTTCCAATGATTAATGCATAGGGCATTTCCGGATTCATATATTCATTTTAAACTAAATCAATCATCTAATCTATGTGCGGTAATCATTCGGTTATTTTGCGGTTATTGTTTTTATCTATACCAAGGAACGTGAAAAAATGTAATAACAGAGACATCTTGTTTACATATTAATGTCATTATAAATCTGTGCTGATCTCAAAAATTTTCGCCTCAATCTCAAGCTAAATAACCTTTTAAATTTTCAAAAAAATGTTCTGATTCCGTAGTTTTTGATAAATTAAAACGTACTTATTTTAAACAGGGGAATATATCAATTATTTGATATATGTAAATTTGAAATCATAATTTTTTGTGGCCTTGAACGTGCAACGCACATTCACCAGACATAAAAAATTTATGATGAGAATTTAATATATATAACGAAAAATTATTTTGAAAAATTAGTTATCTAACTCTTTTGTTCAAAGCAAAACCCATAAAAATACAATTAAGTGCTTCCGTAGCCCCAGTCACCAGAGCTGCTCCCATGATTCCATATCTAGGAATAGCAAAAATATTAGCCAAAACATTAAAAGTCAAAGAAACTAATCCGAATTTTAGGATCTCTTTTTGACCACCATTGGCGATTAAAGTAAAACCAATCAAATGACCAATATAAGAGAAGAACAAGGCTATTAGAAGAGCTCTCAATACCCCAATTGAAGGTTCAAAACCATTACCAGCTAAAACATTAATAATAAAAGGGGACATAAAATAAACTATTGGAATCAAAATTAGCAATCCACCACCCATTAACAAAGCTGATAATTTAAACAACTTTCTTTTATCTGTAGTTTCCAAAGCCATTATTGGAAAAACACTGTTGATGAAAAAGTAAGCTGGTTGCACCAAACTTGAATAAATTTTATATGACAAACCATAGAAAGCCACTTCTTTAATCCCAATAAACTTTTGAATCAACATTGAATCAACTGCTCGGTCATAACCTGTGAAAATTATTAAATAAACTCCCATTGGCCAAGACTCTTTTAAAAAGCTAAGCAAAAATTTCCAATTTATTGAACTAATCTTAAAAGTTTTAAAAACTTTTTTAACCAGACCAAAACCAACAAATAAACTTAAGATTCTAGCTAATAAATAGGTTGAAAAGACAAAAAGTAGGGTAATTGGTTTATCCCAAGTAAACAAAACTACTAAAAACAATAGTGGAAATAAAACATCAACTAAAACTTTCAAATCCATTCTCATTTTAGTTTGGAAAATTATTTCTAAACTTCCAGCTAACGATGTAAACCAAATCATTGATAGAGCCACCACTGATTCCAACCTTATCAAAGCAAACGCACTCCAATTAAAAATTAAAATCAAACCCAAAAAAAAGGCCACTGAAGTCAGTAATAGTCTTAACCAAGCAACTTGAATAAAAATATTATTTTTCCCATCATCTTCTTTTAATGAAGCCTCTTTAACCCCGATAACTTTAGTTCCAAAATCAGACAAAGAATCTAATAAAATAAAAATTGAACTTACTAAAGTGAAGCTACCATAGACCCCGACTCCCAGTTTTCTTGTTAAAACCCCAGTTGTGATCAAACTAATCAAAACTGTCACCACTTTCCCTATAATTTGAACTACAGTATTAACAATCGGTTTTTTCAACATAACATTATATTATCATCTGTAGAGACGCACTGCGTGCGTCTCTACTATAATTCAAAAGATAAATTATTTAATTGGTCTCTTAATCACCAAATCAAGTTCTGGATTTTCAGATTTCAAGTTGTTAAGAACTTTTTCTACCACAAACTCAACCTTCATATAATCTTCTAAATCAGCTGGATATTTCTCTTTATATATTTCAGTTTGCATTCCACCAGGAAAAACTCCATATATTTTTAAATCAGAATCACCCAGTTCTTTCCTAATTGACTCAGTCAATCCTTTAATTGCAAATTTTGATGAAGAATAAGCTGATATTCCCGGTTTACCATCTAAACCAGCAGTAGAATTAATATTTATAATTACTCCATTGTTTTGTTTTTTCATATACGAAAGCGCTGTTTGACAACCATAAAAATATCCAAAGAAATTTACATCAAAAAGATAATGTAACTTTTTAATATCAATATCTTCAACCAAACTAGGCGCAATCTGGACACCAGCATTATTAATCCAAATATCTATTTTTTTATATTTTGAAAACACATATTCACCAAGTTTTTTAATAGCTTCAGGTGAAGTCACATCTGCTACAAAACCATCAACTAACAACTCTCTGGCTGTTATTTCTAGGCTTTCTTTATCATGACTCGAAATAATAATATTAGCTTCTTCTTTTTTAAATGATTTAGCTAAAGCCTTACCAAAACCTTGGCTTCCACCAGTTATTACTATTACTTTGTCTTTTAAATTCATAAGAGATTTTATCACTACTTAACTAAATAATCCCCAACATCACCACCAATAACCACCAATTTTGAGGCAAAGTAATCCAATAATGATCCCACATCGATGTAATTAAAATAATTATTAAAATTAACTTAATAGTTTTATCTATTTTTTTACCATTAAAATAATCTGCCAAAGCAAATATCAAAATTCCCAAACCTAAAACTCCACTTTCAGTCAAAATTAACAATAAAACATTGTGAACTGGTTGCAACCAAAAATAATTATTATTAGAAAAGTTTGGCAATTGCACTAAAAAATTTCCTAACCCATATCCTGTCCAAGTTCTTTCTCTAATCATTTGGAAAGACGCCAAATTCAAATCCCATCTCTTATTAAAACTATTTTTATCAAAACCACCAATAAAATTATTTAAAGGATAATTAGCATTAATTAAAGCCAAAACCACCACTAATAAAGCCATAGCCATCAATCCAAATTTAATCCAAATCTTATTCTCTTTAATTTTTTTAAAGAGAAAACACACTCCAAGAATTAAACTTAAAAGCCAAATCAATCTACTTCCAGACAAAATTAAAACCACAACTCCCATCCAAACAACCACCCATTTTAATATCCCTTTACCAAAATTAAACCACCATAGTAATGCCACTAATACAAAAGCAGCCAAAGAATTAGGATGAGAAAAAGTTCCATAAGCCCTAACTAAAAGCTGATCAAAAACTGATATTTGAGCAATCCCAATTGTATTAAAACTAAATCTCCTTTCCCCAAAAAAATAAAATAATCCATTTAAACTGCCACCATTAACCATCTGGCTTAAACTTAAAAAGCCCTCAAAAATTATCCAAATTGGGATTATTTTGACTAAAAATTCTTTAACTAAAATTTTATTTTTATTCAAATAAAAAATAGTCCATATTAATTGAAACAATCTCAACCATCGATAAACACAAACCCCTTTATTTGAAGCCACTAAAACATTAACCACCACAAATAAAGCTAACAAAATTACTTTGAAACTAAATACTTTTTTTATTTTATTTAAAAAATCTTTTATATTAAATAAAAATAAAAACAACCAAATCAAATCTAAAAAATATAAAGTAGGGGATAAATAATCGACTCTAGTCCCTAAAACATAACTCCATTCCGGCCAAAAATGCCTTCCTAACTGAGTTGGAATAAAAAGCAAAAATAAAAATAATAAAATCTCTTTTAATCTTAAAAAACTCATCCACCCAAATATACCACTTTTAGGCTTTAGAAATCACAATGTGTCTGTCTTCACCCTCACCCTCAGATTCTGTCACTAAACCTTCAATTTCTGAAACTATCATATGACAAAGTCTTCTTTCATAAGAACTCATACTAGCTAAACTAACTGGAGCCCCAGTTTGTAAAACCTTTTCAGCTAAACTCTTGACCATACCTTCTAATCTGACTTTTTGTTCACTTCGATAATTATTCACATCTAAAAGAATACGAACCACATCATCAACCTGATTTCTGATAATCATTGATAAAACTAATTGAATTGAAGTTAAATTTCGACCTTTAAAACCAATCAAACCACCTGGGTTAGCTACAGTAATCCCAACCAAAACTTGTCCTTCTTCTTCCTCGACATCTTCAACAAAGGCTTTTTCAACCTCATAATTCATTTTTTCAAGAAGATCACATGTGACCTTTAAAATTTTTTCGTTTCTTTTTTTATTATCCATAGGGCTATTTTAGCTAATTTTTATGAAATTTGTTAAACCAAAGCTGTTGCCCAATCATTGCTGCCGAATTGATGAACCAATAAAGTAACAAACCCAAAGAAAAATTCCAACCAATAAAGATTGTTATCAGAGGCATAAAATAGGTTGATTGAGTTCTCATCGCTGACATCATGTCATCTTCCTTGTCTTTAGTTCCCTTAGCAATTGTTTCGTCTGTTTTAGGAGCTGGCATCATCAGCTTAGCACTCCAAAATTGCAATAAACCTGAACCTAACAATAAAATTAAAGGCAAAATCATGTTTTGATCAAGACCTTGTGAAAAAATCTTTGATGGCACTTGAGTCAAATTTGAACCAAAGAATGTCATATCAAACTTAAAATCTTGGTTAATCTTAAAATTCTGAATTAAATTACCATTAATTTTATCGATGCTCTCTTTGCCTTCTGAAAATAAAGTCACCATATTAAAGGCTGAGAAGAATAATAATAAAACTGCTATTTGTAAAATTTGAGGCAAACAACCAGACATTGGGTTAACCCCTTCTTGTTTATAAAGTTCCATTTGGGCCTTAGCCATTGCTTGTTTATCTTTTCCATATTTCTCTTTCAACTTATTCAATTTAGGTTGCAAAGTTCTCATTTTTTGAGCCGATTTCAAACTAGGGACAACTAGTGGCATCAAAATCACTTTAATGACTAAGGTCACTAAAATAATAGCCCAACCAAAATTACCTAATAAATAATAAGCTCCAAAAAGAGCATTGACGAATGGTGCGATAAATATGTTCATAAGTATTTATTTTAGCAAATCTATTCCTTTTCCACCAAAGGGATTACATTTTAACACCCGTTTTAAACCTAAAAACAAACCTTTCACCACTCCATATTTTTCAACCGCCTCATAGGTATATTCAGAACAAGAGGGGATAAAACGACATTTATATCCTTTAGATATATGTTTCTTATAAAAAACCAATATTTTTAGAACTATTTTTTTCATTTAATTATTTTTTTGATCTCTCTATCTACTTCTTCAAATTTCTTTCCTAAAATCAATCTTTTCACCAAAAAAACTGCTTTAATATTCTTAAATTTATCTAAATTAACTTTTACACTTTCTGCTAACACTCTTTTAATCTTATTTCTGTCAACTGCTCTTTTGGAAATTTTTTTGGAAATAACAAAACCAAACTGGCTATCTTTATTATCAGATTTTAAAATCAATAAACTAAAAAAAGGGGAGTGATATATTTCCCCTTTATTTTTTACTTCAGTAAAATCCTTAATCTTCTTAAGTCTGTTGATTTTTTTAAGCATTAACCAATTATACAGTTAATTTCTTTCGGCCCTTAGCTCTTCTTCTTTTTAAAACATTTCGGCCATCATGGCTTAACATTCTTTTTAGAAATCCGTGGACTCTTGATCTTTTTTTAGATTTAGGTTGAAAAGTTCTTTTTGTCATATCGATTATTTTAACATATAAATTTGATATCTTTTCTTTTGTGGAAAACTCATCTATTATCAATGTGGATAACTTAAACCTCTGCCCCGAAGTTAGTTAAAATTTTACCCAAAAATAGGGTTTTTTATAATGGATATTAATAGAGTTTGGAAAAACACACAAGAGGAGCTTAAGATTGTTCTAGCTCCAGCAGTCTATCAAACCTTCGTTGATAAGACTCAATTAATCAATCTTGAAAATAATCTAGCCACCATTGCTTGCCCAAATTCCTATTTTGTTGATCTGAACCACAAACGTTACTATGATCTTTTCAAAAGTGCTCTTGATAACCAAACAAAAACTGATAACACTCTAAATTTTGTTGTCCAAGAAACTCAAACTAATAATCTTTCTGACAACCCTAACAACGCTCCACTTTTTAATTTTGCTCCTAAAAAAAGTGTTAGTGAATCCAGTCTCCACCCTAAATATACTTTCGAAACTCTAGTTGTTGGTAATAGTAACAATTTCGCTTTTGCAGCTGCCCAAGGAATTGTCAAAAATCCTGGTCTCTCTTATAACCCATTTTTCATTTGGGGTGGGGTCGGAGTAGGTAAAACTCATTTAATGCAAGCTATTGGTCACGAACTCCTTAATAATAATCCTGATTTAAAAATAAAATATTTTCCAGCTGAAACTTTCACAAATGAACTAATTGGTGCCCTCAAATCAAAAAATATGAATCAATTTAAAAGTAAATATCGAAATTTAGATTGTATTCTAGTTGACGACATCCAATTTATTGCCGGGAAAGAATACATCCAAGAAGAATTTTTTCACACTTTTAATGCTCTTCATATGGCTGGAAAACAAGTCATATTAACTTCAGATCGCAAACCTAGTGACATTGATAAACTAGAAGATCGTCTAGTGTCTCGTTTTATGGGTGGTTTAACAGTCGACATCCAACTCCCAGATTATGAAATGAGAATGGCTATTATCAACCAAAAAATTGAAGAAAGGGGAATTAAAATAACTACTGAAGCCGCCGAATTTTTAGCTAATAATATTTCTTCAAATATTAGAGAAATTGAAGGTAAGCTCCAAGAAGTTTTAGTCCAATCTTTAGCTCAAAAAATTGACGAAATCGATATAAATTTCATTCAAAACCAACTTAATCCTGAATCTGCAACCTCTCTTTTGATTAAAGCCAACACTAAAATTCCACCTCGACATATTATTTCTATTTGCGCTAAACATTTTAATATTAAAACTAGTGATTTATGTGGACAAAGTCGAAAGAAAGAATTAGTCACAGCTCGCCACATCACTGCCTATCTTTTATTAACCGAAATTGGCTTACCTTTGGAAGAAGTTGGACATTTTCTCGGTGGCCGCGACCACACCAGTATTATGCACGCTCGAGACAAAGTGACTCATGACTTTTCCACTAATCCACAACTACGCCAAGTTATCAACCAAATCAAAAGTGCTTTTTAGCCCCAAAAAACTTTTACACATTCTCTTGGCACTTATCCACAAACTTGTCCACATTCTTAATTTATTTTTCCCACCGAAACTAACCCAAACTTCAAGTTATTTTATAAGTCAAATTTTTAAACTTAAACCGAAACTACTACTAATTAACCACTTCCCACACCTAATTAAAACAACTAACCCTATATCTTTCGCCAATTTTAAAAGCCTTCCACTTATTAACATCACCTAATAACACCTAATACTATTCTTTAAGTTAATTATTATTAACAGCTTTAAATTTCAATTAAAAATTGATAAGATAAGACAATGAAAATTTCCTTACTCCAAGAGAATTTAAACACCGCCCTAACCAATGTCTCTCGATTTGTTTCTATTAAATCACAATTGCCAATTCTTAATAATATTTTATTGTCTACAGACAATGGTCGACTTAAGCTTTCAGCCACTAATCTTGAATTAAGCATTAATTATTGGATTGGTGCCAAAATTGAAGAAGAAGGGAACATTACTTTACCAGCCAAAGAAATCACTGAATTTGTTTCTTATCTCCCAACTGGGAAAATAGATCTTAGTTTAAATGAAAACAACTTATTAACTTTAAGTTCAATTAAATCAGAATCTAGTTTCACCACAATTCCAGCCGCTGATTTTCCTGATTTTCCAACCATTAACCCAGACACTGCTTTTGAATTAGATCTAGAAATATTAAATCAAGCCATTTCTCAAATTGCTTTTGCTGCTGCAATTGATGATACTCGTCCAATTTTAACTGCCATTCTTTGTCAATTCACTTCAGATAATTTAACTCTAGTTGCCACTGATGGTTTCCGACTTTCATTCAAAAAAATAAAACTAATTAACCCAATTGAATTGAATACTGATCAGGTAACTTTTTTAATCCCAGCTAAAAGTTTGATCGAAGTCACTAAACTAGCTAAAAACGCCAAAAAAATCAAAATTGGTTTAACATCCGATGGTCATCAAGTTGCATTCGTCCTAGACGATGTAGAACTAGTTTCTCGACTCATTGAAGGCGACTATGTTCCTTACGAAAGACTTATCCCAGACTCTTACACTACTAAAATATTTTTAAACAAAGATGAATTCTCTCAAGCCGTAAAAATTGCTTCTGTTTTTGCAAAAGAATCAGCCAACGTTGTAAAAATGAGTATTAAAAACAATAATATTTGTTTAACAGCCAATGCTCCTCAAATTGGTCAAAACAAAGCCACTATTGAATCTAAAATTGAAGGTGAAGCTCTTGAAGTTGCTTTCAACTACAAATTTTTGACCGACTTTATTAATATTTGTAAAAGCCAAGAAATAATTATTGAACTTAATGGAGCTTTAACACCAGGCTTTTTTCACGACCAATCTGACCCAAATTTCACTCATATAATAATGCCCGTTAGACTACAAGACTAATTCATCAAAATAAGGTGGTGTTTTTCAGCTTCTAAACCATTTTTAATAATCCAATTATTTACTTCTTGTTGAGCTTGATCAATGCTTGGGATTAAAACTTTTACTTTTAAAGTCATTGGAGCTGAATATTCTTCAACTATGAAATCTTTAGTGGTATATGGGAGTAAATATTTTAGTGGATAATCTGGGCTTATGTCTATTAAATTGACATCGGTTGGGTCTTTTTCTTCGATTGTTGGATATTTAGTTTTTAGAGTTTGGTTCAAATCTGAGTTTATTTTAGTTAAAGTTGGAGTTATTTTATTACTTATTTCTGTTGTATTTGTTTTATCATTCCCACTTATTACCTTAAATATAATTAAAACTACAACTAATACAACTAAAAATACAAATAATAAATTTCTTTTTAAAAAAAACATCATTTTTTATAAATCATTAATTAATTGGATACCACCTTGGTTTATTCTACCAAAACCTTTGAACGGATAATGGTCTATGACTACGCCTCCAAAACCTTGTGGTCCTCCATGGCTGCTTGAACCACCAGAATTAACAAACAAGTTTCTCCCATTTTTGTCCTTACCAACATATATCCCAACATGATTACTAGTTGGGTCACCACCACAACCACCTGGGCAAGCTATTCCAATATCTCCTGGTAACAATTCATCAGCAGAAATTTTTGTTGACCTATTATAAATTGCAGTTGCTCCACTTAAAATATTTACTCCAGTCGTTTGATAATAAACCCAAGATACAAAACCAGAACAATCAAGACCATAATAGTACCTATTCATACCATGACCGGCATGATTATCTACTGGGACTTTTTTACTTCCCCAATTAGGATCAATCCCAAAAGATGGTTCACGGTGATTTGGCACCACCCAACCATGCCCACCACCCCAATAATAAGGCACTCCAACAATTGCAGTTGCTGTTTTTACAAGATCAGATCTTTTATTTGTTTTTGGTGGTGGTAATTCTTTAATAAAATCTAATTTTAAACTACCACCAGTGTCATTAGTATAATTAACATCTTCATTAGCTCCAGTAAAATTAGTGTTGCTAGTTTGTTGGGTATTAGAAGTTTGTGGCGGCACCAAACTAGAAACTTGAGAGTTAGTAAAGATTTGAGAAATAAAAGAAAAAGCCATTAAACCAATCACAATTGGGGTAATCAAAATACCAATAGCGATTGTGCCTAATAATATTGGGAGCCCAACAATTACCATTGCTAATTTAAGAGCAAGATTTAAAGCTCCACCTAAAAATCCACCAAAAGTGTCTTTCAAAAAACTTTTGATTCCTAAACTCAAACCCATATTCTCTAGTGCTTGCCCTATTTTTTTACCTATAAACATCACTGCTTGGGCAGCTAAAATAACTGCCGCCACAACCCATCCAGCCACTGGGACTGTTGCTGAGGCTGCTGCTGCTCCAGTCGCTCCAGCTGCTCCAGCTGCAGCACTAGCCCCAGCTTTGGCCCCACCACTTAAAATTCCCTTCAATATTAAACTAAAGCCTTTTTCTAGACCATTTTTAGCAATTATTTGTAAGGAATTTTGGGCAAAAGACTTTAGAGCTTGATTCCCAATTTTTTCTATTAAAAAATTACCAATTTTCAAGCCAATTCGAGTCATAAACTCTGTTCTAAAATTAGCTATTCGGTTCACAAAACCAACAAATTTTTGAGCTCTAGTGAACAATTTACTCCCCTTGATCATTGTCATTAAACCTTCAAAAGATCGGCATTCTTTGATATTAAAAGGTAATTTTATGTCCCCCAGACTTTTCTTGATTTTTTCGTATTTTTCGCTAAAAAGCTTGAACTTCTTAGAATCCATTTTAACTAATTTAGTCAATCCTTTAGTGTCAGTCCAAGCATTTTTAATTTGCCCAGGACTAAATTCTCCAGAAACTGAATCAAAAATCTCGTTTCGATCTTTGTTAATTGAATTTTCTGAAAAATATACTTGTTTAATCAATTTTTTATATTCTTTAACTTGTTTTAACTGATCTGGGCTTAAATTAGGATTTTCTTTTAAAATTTCCAATTCAATTCTATTAGTTATTTCTTCACCTCTAAATTGATCAACACTTTTTTGGTTTAAATTTGACCAATTATTTAACTTAACTTCAGTAATTTTGATTTCTGTTTCAACCCCAGTTAATAATTCTGGATTTATTTGTTCTATTTTTTCTTCACTAAAAATATTACCTATTTCTTCACTTAAATTACTTTCTTCTATAATAGAATTTTTAACCGCATCTTTGATTTCTTCTCTCAAAACTTCTTCATTTCTAATCACCACTTCTTTCAACCTATCATCACTTTTAAATTTTTCTATCAATTCATCAGCAACTTCAACAGATTTTTCTTCAATTACTATTTCAGATTGATATGTTTCGACTTTTTCAACAATTTCCTCTTTTAATATTTTTTTCTCTTCTTTGTTAACCAATTCAATTGGTAATTTTTCTAGCATTTTCTCTACCTGTTGATCAACATCTTCAAGTTTTGAACCATAATTAGGTTCAATTATTTCCGCGACTACTTTATCTACAATTTCTTCAGCTTTTTCTTCTGGGATTTCCAAATCTTCTTTAATTTCATTTTGAATTTTGAATCTTTCTCTACTAATTCTTTCAGCTTTCTTTTCAACCTCTACCTTATTATTATTTTCTTCCTCTTTTTTATTTTTATATTCATTTAAATCAACAATTTTCTCTTCAGGAGTTTTCACCTCTTGGGCTACTTCTTCTGCTTTTTTACTATTTAATTCATCTAAAGTTTTTTTGTAAAGATCTCTTTGTTTTTGTAAAAAGTTTTCTATATTTTTTTGAGAAATAGTTCCTTTATTATCTTTATAGATTTTATCTATTGCCATTTTGTCGTCATAGCCCTTACCATTTGTATATTCATCGTAAGAATCAACCAATTCATTAATTTTAGCGGTTGGCACCTCAGAGGTATTAAATTCACTTCCAGCTTCAGTTTCAATCCCTTTCAAGGCTTCAATCACCCCATCAATTCCATAAACATCCATTTTCCCTAGATAATTTTCAATGGATTTTTCCAAGACACTTCCTCTAATCAATTTTCCTTTTAGAAAATTAATTTGTTCCAAAATTTTGATGGCTTCTTGTGGGCTAGATACATTAAGAGCGTTTAGTTCTTGGATTTGGTCTTGTAAATTAATTGCTAAATCTGCCATTTATAAAATTATAGCAATTTAAACGATGCCATTACCAAAAATATCATCATAATCTAATTTACTCTTGTTGTCTGTTGTCATTTTGTTATCACAACTAGCTTCAACTACTTTATCTTCAGGAGTCACAAACTCAGGTTTAATTTGTTTGTTAAACTGTGGTGGTTGTGGAATTTTGACTTCTGTTTGATTGATAAAAACAGGTTTTTTATTAATCAAATTATTAGGGTTTGGATCCTGTTTTTGAACTTGTGGGATAACTTCAGTTTTAGGCATTTCAAACTTAGGCAAAGGTGGTAATTTATTACTGTCAAATATAGTTTTTGGTGGCAATTGACTATTATTCTCCATATTTAATTTTGCCTCATGTTCTTTTAATTCATTTTTTTCCACTTCTTCAAGTTGGCTAATTTTGTCTTGGAGCCCTTTTTCAGTGTCATTATTTAAAACAACTACTTCTGGTCTTGAAGAAAAAAGATTGTTTGTATTATTTTGAGGAGGGGTGACTGGGCTAGCAACTGGGGGTACAATTGGAGCCACAAGCTCAGGTTCCACAATTGCTTTTTGCTCAATTAGTGGCGGCAGCTCAACTTTTGGAGCTTCAATTTTAGTTTTAATTTCAGTAGTATATTTATTAACAGGGCCATCCTCTTCTGTTTCTGATGGTAAATTTTGGCTCAAAGGCGGTAATTGAGGTGCATTAGTTTCAGTCTTAAGCTCAATTGCTTCTTTTTTCATTCTTAAAACATCTTCTGGGTTAGAAGTGATTAGTTTATGTTCATCCTCAGAAGAAATAACTTGAATAGCCACGTGGTTTTGCCCAGCAAAAAAGATTCCTTCACCCTTATCAGCACTTAATAATAATTGTTTTTCTCCTTCAGACAGATAAAAAACTTCACCAATTTGGTCAATAGCCGCACTATGTTGTTTCAAAAGAATTTGTATAGCACTATTAGTCACAATTTCTTTTCCATAATCAGTTTTTAAGAAATCATCAACATCTTGAGTAATAGTTGTCACTCCTAAATAATATTTTCGGCCTCTTTTAACAATCCCTCTCAAAAATGAAGCTGAATCTTCATGTTGCATCAAATACCAAGCCTCATCAACAATCAAAATTCTCTTTTTTAGAGTATTTTTAACCACTGTCCAGATATAATCCAAAATTATTTGCATTGCTACTGGTCTCAAACTGTCTTCAAGGTTTTTAATTCCAAAAACTACAAATTTATTATTCAAATTAACAGTCGTTTTTTGATTGAAAATACCAGCAAAAGAACCTTTAATATATTTTTCAAATCTAGCTGCTAGGCCCTTGGCTTTTTCTTCTTCCATCCCAATTAAAGATTTATACAAATCTTCAATTAATGGAGCTTCTCTCTTTTGAGTTTCTGGGTCAGGGGTTATCCCCTTAGCTTTATAAGCTTCCATAATTGCCTTATCTAGAATTGATTCTTCAATCGGATCCATTTTCCCAATCATAATTTTGAAAGTCTTGTGTAGGCTTAAAATCTTGCTATTTAGGGCATTTTCGCCATCTTCTTCGACTAAAGACAAGTCAAAAGGATTAATTTTTGAAGCTTCATTGTACCCAAAGGCAATATATTGGCCACCCACCGATTCACAAAGACTTTGATATTCATTTTCTGGGTCAATTACTATTATTTCTGAACCAAGCATCAGAGATCTCAAAGCTTCTAGTTTGATTAAATAAGATTTTCCGGCACCAGCAGTTGCAAAAACCACCGAATTATAGTTTTGCATTGAGAATCTATCAAAAATTACTAAAGAGCCGTTGTGCATATTAACCCCATACATAATTCCCTTATCATCGGACAAATCTGAAGAAACAAAAGGGAATGTTGTTGCCAATGAAGTTGTATCCATGTTTCTAGTTATATTGAGTTTATCGTCGCAAGCTGGCAGGGTAGTGATGAACCCTTCTTCCATTTGCAAAGTTGCTCTCTTGCTAATAATCAAAAGTGAACCTAAGGCTGCTTCTAAATTCTTATTAATTCGATTTAATTCTTCTTTTGAATCAGCAGTGATGGTTATATAAAGGCCAAATTGGAAAAATCTTTCTTCACCTTTAACTAAGTCAGCTTGTAAATTCAAAGCATCTTCTAGTTTAGCTTGAGTAGCTGGGTTAGCTATCCTTCCTCTTTGCATATCAGTGCTAAGTTCAGCTTCCATTTCTGTAATTTTTCTTCTTAAATCATCCAAAATTGCCTTTCCATCAGTTGGGTAGATATACATTGAAATATTCAAAGATGCATCAAAATTAATCAAAGACGATAACCAGTTTATACCTACAAATCGGGGGTAAGAAGCCACAAACAGAGTTTGATAATACTTATTATCAATTCTGACATGGTTAAAATCTACTTCCAAAGCTGAAGGTGCGATAATATCTTTTGTTGACACTAATCCATCCACAAATTCTTTTTCTCCACTTGTTTTCACTTCATTTGCAACTGGAGTTGTACTAGTGACAACCACTGGTTTTTTTAATAATTTATCTAATAATTTCATTTTTATTTTGTAGTAACAACTGGGGCTCCATAGTTTAATGTTTGGAGTTTTTGGTTAACTGCAGTCCCTTCGTTGTATATTTTGTAAAAAACTTCGATTAATTCTTTTGTGTTTAGTTGTTCAATTTCTAAACCTAGTCTAGAAAATAATCTCATTAGATGATCTCTTTTAGGTTCCAAGCTAGCTTTAGCTTTTTCAAAAATATATTCCTTAGAATAGGGCAAATCAGTATTCTTATTTTTTGCCAAAAATGGGAGTAACTTGTTAAATGTTTCTTTCCCAGCATTTTTGATCCCTAATTCTAAAAGCGAAAATCGGACTACCACATAAAAAGATTTTGATAAAACCGCATTCTTTTTGACTGTTTCTTCAATAAACTTTCGATATAATTGGATTCTTTGCTTTAAAAGAGAATTATCTTGTTTTTCTTGGGCTTCTTTAAGATTACTTAAATAAGAAGTGACATCTTTAGTGTTGGATCTGATCACTATTTGGATTGGGAAGTTTAATGAATTTAAAATTCCACCATAAGCAAAAACCAAAGCTGATTGTTCTTTTTCTGATAATAAATCAAAATTCACTGAAGAAATTTGCATCACCATCGAACAAGACCCGTCTTTAATCATCACAATTCCATCCCGAACATCCTCTATTGGCAGATGGTCTTGAGTGCTTCCTTTAATAGCAATTTTTAGAGGGTCGTTAGACATACTTTAATAATATCTTAATTTGATGTAATTATCCTTATTGGTTTAACAATTTCACCTTTTAAATCTACATTAACTCTATCAAAATTGAAACCTTCTTTTTCACAAATTAATAAATATCTACCGTTGGATAGGGGGGTAGAAGTTTTAAATTGGCCTAGAGAATTACTTTTTAAGACCCTAGTTGGGTTTCCATGTTCATCTTGGATTTCAATAATCACTCCATCAACAATTTTCCCCATACCGTCAGTTGCCATCCCTACAATCACATTTGGTGTTTCTGGGATATCTGGCATTGGTATTGACCCAAAAACTGCTTGTCCAGTAGCTTCCAATTTTTCTGTTTTTAAGTTCAAATTAGATTTTTGGTCTCGCCAATCAGTTTCTTTAACAACAGCTTCTTCTTTTGTTTCTTTTTCTTCAAGTTTTTTATTTTCTCTTTTAACTGAAGGCAATGATTGGACAAATTCATCAATTTTTTTACTATCCTTTTTTAGCACAATTTCTTCATTTTCATTACTTTCAACATCAACAGTTTTACTTGAATCTAATTCAAGCCAATTTTTATCAGCTCTTTTTTTATAAATATAAATTGTTGGTGAATAAATAGATTTAATAAAAGCCACAATCCAAGTTTCCAAAGGTCTATCTTCAAAAGGCACAAAAGCCAACAATAAACCCCCACCAGCAACAACAAACATTAATGGCCACTTCACCAACACAATCAGCTTAGTAGTATTAATTAATATCGCCAAAATAATGCCTATAGCAGCTTTCAAAAATTGTTTTAGAGTCATGTCTCCCACTAGTTTGAATTCATATGATGAAATCTGCTGTGGAATTGGGTGTTGTTCCATTAATTAATTCTACCAGCAAACTTGATAAACTACATATATGTCTAAACTTGTAATTATTGACGGTCACGCCATCATTCATCGGGCTTATCACTCAATTCCATCTCTAAGCGTCAATGGCCAACCAGTTAATGCTCTTTATGGTTTTTACTCCATGATTTTGACTGCAGTCAACACTCTCCAACCAGATTATCTAATCGTTTGTCTAGATTCTCCTGGTCCAAATTTCAGAAACGAAGAATTTTTAGGTTATCGAGCCAAACGTAAACCTGCTGAACCAGATTTAATTTCTCAACTACCACTATTAAAATCAACCCTAGAACAAGCAAATATAACCAATTTTTCTATGGGTGGTTTTGAAGCTGACGATTTGATTGCCACAATTGCCATTAAAGCTGCCAAAAAGAAGATAATTAAAGAAGTCGTCATCATTACTGGTGATAAAGATTTGATGCAACTAGTTAACCAAAAAATATCTCTCTTTGTACCAATTCGTGGTCTTTCTGAAACTAAAATTTTTGAAACGGATGACGTTAAAGAAAAACTTGGAGTTCTACCTTCTCAAGTTGTCGATTTAAAAGCTTTGATGGGTGATATGTCAGACAACTATCCTGGTGTTGCTGGAATTGGCCCAAAAGTTGCCATTGATTTACTCTCAGAATATGAAAATCTAGACAATATTTATAAAAATTTGGATCAAATTAAACCTCTAGTCAAAGAAAAACTAGTTAACGACAAAGAAAATGCTTATCTTTCTCAAAAACTAGCCACTTTAGTTTGCAATATCCCTCTAGAATTCAAACTTTCTTCTTCAAAATGGGATGAATCTTCTTTTCTAGATTTAATTTCTCTCTTTAAAACTTTCAATTTTAAATCTCTAATCCAAAGAGTTGAAAAACAAAGTTCCATAAAAATTACTGATAAAATAACTTCAAAGCAAACTACTTTATTTTAAATATGAATAAACCACAAAAAATTGCTATCGTTCAAGATTATATTAAAGAATTTGGCGGAGCCGAATCAGTCCTTGAAACTCTATCAGAAATTTTCCCTGATGCCCCAATTTTCACCACTCTCTATAAACCTGAATTTTTAGGTCCACACCAAGATCGACTAGAAAAAAAATGGTCAAATCGAATTCATCAAAGTTTTTTCCAATATATTCCTTTTGCCCACAAAATAATCAGCCCTCTTCGTCTTTTGTCACCACTAGCTTTTAAATCTTTCGATTTTTCTGCTTTTGATTTAATCATCATTTCCGCCACTGGTGCCTATTTCCCAAATTTAATCAACAAAGGCAAAGCAAAATTAATTTGTTATTGTCACACTCCACCTCGCTATCTCTATGGTCTTCCAACTGCCAGAAACTTCACTAAAAATAAAATTATTTATGCCATAATCCAAGTTTTGAATCACTTTCTAAGAATTCTCGATTTTAAATCATCTCAAAATGTTGATCAATTCATTGCTAATTCTCAAACCACTGCCGCCCGTATTAAAAAATTCTATCGTCGTGATGCCATCATCATCAATCCACCAGTCGATCTACCTGAAATTAGAAATTTGAAATTAGAAATTAAACCTTATTTCTTAACTGGTGGCCGTCTTGCTAGAGCCAAACGCTATGATATTGCTATTCAAGCCTGTAACAAATTAGGTTTAAAACTTAAAATTTTTGGTCGTGATTTTGCCAATTATAGTCAAGAACTTAAAGATTTAGCTGGCTTGTCCGCCATAGCTTCAGCGAAGGCGGAGCCAACTATTGAATTCTTAGGTGAAGTTGATCAAAAACAAAAAGAAATTCTCTATTCTCAAGCCAAAGCTTTCATTTTTTGTTCAGATAATGAAGATTTTGGGATTGTTCCAGTTGAATCAATGGCCTATGGTTGCCCAGTCATCGCTTACAAGAGTGGAGGAGTCACTGAAACAGTCGTCGAAGGCAAAACAGGCGTCTTTTTTGATGATTTAACCCCAGATTCTTGTGCCGCTGCAATCAAAAAATTTCAAAAATCAAAAATAAAATCAGAAGATTGCGTCTCTCGTGCCCAATATTTTTCCAAAGAAAAATTTATTTCTAAAATTAAAAAACTAATCTCTTAACCATTTTTGACCATCAAGAGCTGCTCTTGACCCATCTCCAGCTGCAATAATTGCTTGTCGATGATTTTCATTGACACAATCTCCAGCTGCAAAAATCCCTTCAACATTAGTCATTGTTGTCAGCTTTTCATTTTTACCAACAATTATTTGTCCACCATCTTTTAGATCAACTAACCCTTCCAAAAATTTAGTTGCTGGGCTATAACCAACCGCCACAAACAAACCATCTAATGGCAACATTTTTTCTTCACCACTTTTATTATTCAAAATTCTAACTGATTCTAATTTTTCTTCCCCAATTAACTCTTTAACTTCTGTATTCCACATTATTTCAATTTTTTCATTATTTAATACCTTGCCTTGCTCAGCTGCGCTAGCTCTAAATTCTTCTCTTCTGACAACCATATAAACTTTTTTAGCTAGTTTAGACAAAAAAGCTGCATCTTCACAAGCTGTGTCCCCACCACCAACCACGGCCACTATTTTATCTCTAAAAAACATTCCATCACAAGTTGCACAACTACCGACTCCATGACCAATTAATTCTTGTTCTCTTGGTAACCGTAACCAATTAACAGATGCTCCAGTCGCAATAATCACAGATTTACTCTCTAAAATTTCTCCATTTTCCAATTCAATTTTAAAAAGTTTAGAAATTAGAAATTTGTCATTAGAAATTCTTTTAACAATCCCATCTTTAATAGTTATCCCAAACTTTTTGACCTGATCTTGCATTTCCATCATCAACTTAAAACCACCGATTCCATTTGGGAATCCAGGGTAGTTTTCTACCATTGGGGTGATTGTTAGTTGTCCACCTGGTTGGTTCCCAGCAATTACTACTGTTTTAATATCAGCTCGAGCGTTATAAATTGCCGCTGTTAAGCCACTTGGGCCTGAACCAATGACTATTGATTCATAAATTTCTTTTCCATCTATCATATTTCTCATTTTATCATCTATAATTTTTATAATGATCTCGAGAACTATTAACTCAATTAACTTTGTCTTTAAACACACTACCCAAAAAGGTCAACTGTTTTTTTGGCTTTTTATTCGTTTTCTGTCTGCAATCTTACCTTTAATAACCATCTATCAGTTTTCTCATTTGATCAAACTTCTTGAAATTAAAACTGAATTAATTGTTCTTTTCTATTATTTACTCTGGATTTTTGCAGTTCGTCTTCTCGACAACTTTTTAAGAATTCGTTCCACCACCAAACTAGACTTTTTAATTTCTAATCTTTCCTTTGAAATTCATAACTACTTTTTAATTGATTTTAAACCTGAAAACAAAGAAGATCGTCACGGTTCTATCCAAGCTATTCGTAATTTTGCTGATGCCACAATAAAAACTCTGACCCTCTTTAAACAACCAGGAATCGACAGCATTGTTTCTATTCTCTTTATTCCTATTGCTTTATTTTTCATTGACTTTAAATCCTTTGTCATAATTGTTGCTTATATCAGCATCTATCTATTAATTAATTTCTTCACTAGTCAACGCTACAAAGATTTGCGTGATTTCCAAAACACTAAAACTGAAGCTTATTTTGCCAAACTTCAAGACAGTGATGATGTTGATCTTGAACAAAACACCTACACCCGCCATTTTAAAAGAATGACAAATTGGAACTTTGTTGAATGGTTTGCTCTTCAAAACACCGCTGTTTTCTTCTATTCAATCTTTCTTCTATATCAAATCTATCAAGTAGTTAATGGCACTAGTGACATTTCTGATGTCGTTTTAGTCATTGGTTATGTCACTCAAACCCAAATGTTTTTAAATTCTTTCACTGACATTTGGTATTCACTGGGAGACATGTATGTTGCTCTAAAGCATTTAGCTAAAAATGAATCAGTTTCCGTCCTCAGCCTAGATGAGTTCATTTAACTTGCTATTTATCCGCCCGTGGTGGAAAATAACCAAATGCCAGAACTTCCAGAAGTCGAAGTTGTCCGTCTGTTTTTAGAGGCCAACTTAATCGGCAAAACTATTTCTAATATTGATATTCTTAGCCCAAAAAGTTTTATTGGTCTTCCTGAGCAAGCCGTTGGGGAAAAAATAGTTAAATTCACCAGAATTGGTAAACAACTTTCTTTACATTTAAAAAACAAACTAATTCTCCTTTTCCATCTCAAAATGTCTGGCCAAGTTATTTTTGGTTCTTCTGTTCTAGGCCACCCTACTCCAAAAGAGGATAAATCTGTTTTGCCAAATAAATCGACTCGTTTATTTTTCACTTTTTCTGATTCTTCTAAGCTATTTTTTAATGATCAGCGTAAATTTGGCTGGGTAAAATTATTAAATCAATCTGAACTTATTAAATTTCAACAAAATTTAGGCATCGACATCTTGAGCCCTAATTTCACTCAAAAATACTTTCAAGATCAAATCAAGACAACTTCTCGTCCCATAAAATCAGTTCTATTAGATCAAGATAAGTTTGCTGGAATTGGCAACATCTATGCCAACGATGCTCTTTTTCTAGCCAAAATTCATCCAATCACTCCATCAAACAAAATCACTCCTAAAAAAGCCAATCTACTCCACAAATTTCTCATAAAAATTATGCTCGAATCTATCAAAAATGGTGGATCCACCGCCAAAGATAATAAATATATTCGACCTGATGGTTCAAGTGGTCTCCACCAATTTTCTTTCCAAGTCTACCAACGTCATGGCCAACCTTGTCTAAGTTGCCAAAGTCCAATAGAAAGAGTTAAACTAGGTGGCAGAGGCACTTTTTTCTGTCCCAAGTGTCAAAAAATTATTAATTAACTTTTTATGAAATCAAAAATAATTATTTCGTTTTTAATATTAGCTTTAATATCTTTTTCAAAACCAGTTTTTGCTAAAGATGCCACTCCAAGTTCAAAAGGAGTTATTAATCAGATAAAACAAGAAATTAAAAATGACAAACAAGAAATTAAAATTGAAAAGAAAGAAATTAAACAAGAAATAAAAAGCAAGAAAGCACAAGCTATTTTTAATGTCGTTAAAATGGGTCTAAACAAAAGACACCAAGCTCTATTAAAAATTAAAGCCAAATTAGAAGCCAGAATGGCTAAAAACCCAATGAATAAAGATCTAGCTAAGGCTAAGATTGAACTAGCTAATTTTGATGCTGCCGAAGCTAAATACCAAGCCGACCTAAAAGCTCTTGATACAAAATCAAATAAAGAGGTGAGAGGAAGTGTCAACCTATTAAGACAAGATTTAAATAATATTAAAAAAGTTTTAAGGAACACTACTGTTGCTCTAGCTCAAGCACCAAAATTAGAAGTTACAAAAACTCAATAACTATGAAAAATAAATTTTTAATTTTTTCTTTTTTAATCGTTTCTGCTCTGGTTTTTTCTGGTTGTACCCTTAAGGATCAAGCTGAATCAAAGGTACTTAATAAAATTAATAACAAAGTTGATCAAAAAATTGAAGAAAATTCAAAAGATGTAGTTAATAAAGAAACTGGTGATGACAGTGAAGCTGAAATTTTAAAACAAATCGATGCTGACACCGACACTGGTTTTGAAGCTGAACTCAAAAGTTTAGACACGGAAGCTAACTAATGATTAAAGTTTTCGTTTTTGACATTGGTAATGTAGTTTGGGAATTCAAACCACTCTATGATCGACTTTTCACCATTTGGGCCAGCCGTTTGAACAAAACTTTTGTTGAGATGCGCCTAGATTTTGCAAAATCTTATCAAGACATAGAAATTGAAAAAATATCAATTGAAGATTGGCTCCTATCTTTAAATCCCAATATTGACATAAAACTTTTCTTGTCTGACCTTGAAACTGTTTTTTCTGATGAAAAAACTTTCACTTCTTATTTTTTTCCAGAAACTATTAAGCTTTTATTAAAGCTAAAATCTCAAAATATTCCTTTAATCTGTTTATCTAACACCGAAGCTCTTATTTATCCTTATTTCAAAAAATTTATAATCGACCCTTATTTTGATCATTCAATTCTTTCTTGGCAAGTTGGAATTCGCAAACCAGAACTTGGAATCTATCAAAAAATATTTGATTTCGTTCAAGTTCAACCAAATGAAGTTATTTTTATTGATGATAAGCCGGAAAATGTGGCTGCTGCCAAGTCTCTTGGCATAAATGCTCTGCTTTTTGAAAATAATCAAAAGCTTCTTCAAGATATTGACACCTACCAAAATTCTTAATATAATAAATTCGGACAACATTAGTCCGAATTAATATGTATATATCTACTAAATCACGATATGGTCTTCGCGCTCTGTCCAATTTACTTGGTCAAGATTGTTGTTCTGTCAAAAAAATTGCTCAAAAAGAGCATCTTTCTCCAGATTATCTAGAAAAAATTTTTTCTCGTCTCAAAAAAGCCGGAATTCTAAAAGTTGTCAGAGGTGCCAATGGTGGTTATGTCTTGAATAATGAAGCTAAAAACATCACTCTTAAACAAGTAATCGATGCTCTTGAAAAGGCCGAATTCTCTTGTCCTAATTTTTGTGCCTGCAACAGCAAATCTGTTTGGCAAAAAATTCAAGCTGGTTTTAATCAAGTTCTAGAATCATTAAGCTTGGCTGATCTAGATGAAAATGAAGAAAAAGAGATTTATCTTGATTATGCAGCTTCAACTCCAATCGACCCAGAAGTTTTAAAAACTATGTTGCCATATTTTTCTCAAAAATATTCAGGCAACACCATGTCTCTCCATTCTTTTGGTTCAAAATCATCTCAAATTGTTGAAACTTGTCGTCAAACTTTTGCCAAAATTTTAAATGTTTTACCAAAAGAAATAATTTTCACCGCTTCTGCCACTGAAAGTAATAATACTGTTTTAAAGGGAATTGCTTTTGCTAATCAAAAAAAAGGTAAACACATAATTATTTCTTCAATTGAACATGATTGTGTTCTAGAATCCGCCAATTGGTTGAAAACTCAAGGTTTTGAAATCAGTAAAATTTCAGTCGATAAATATGGTCTTTTAAATCTAGATGAACTCAAAAAAACTATTCGACCAGACACAATTTTAGTTTCTGTGATCCATGGGAATAATGAAATTGGCACTGTCCAAGATCTCGAAAGTATCGGTCAAATTTGTAAAGATAGAGGAGTTTATTTCCATACTGATGCTTCCCAAAGTTTCACTAAAGTTCCTCTTGATCTATCAAAATTAAACATTGATCTTTTGACTGCTTCTTCTCACAAAATTTATGGTCCAAAAGGCAGCGCTCTTCTCTATATCAAAACTGGCACTAAAATCACTCCACTTCTTCATGGTGGTGGTCATGAGTTTGGTCTACGATCTTCAACTCTAAATCTCCCATCAATTGTTGCTTTCACTAAAGCCGCCGAAATTGCCACCGCTAATTTTAGTCAAGAAAATAAAGATTTAATCAAACTTCGAGATTATTTAATCAAAAACATTTTAAAATCTATTCCAGATTCTTTTCTAAATGGTCATCCAACCAAACGTCTTTCAAATAATATAAATATTTCTTTTGCCAGAGTTGAAGGGGAATCTCTTCTTCTCGAACTCGATTTCTACAAGATCGCCGTTTCCACTGGTTCTGCTTGTTCTTCCTCTTCACTTGAACCTAGTCATGTTCTCCTAGCTACTGGTCTCAAACCAGAACAGGCTCATGGTTCTCTTCGTTTCAGCATCGGTCGCTTCACTACAAAAACAGAAATAGATTATTTATTAAAAGTTTTACCTCAAGTTATTAATAAATTTAGGCAACTTTCGCCTTTCAAAAAATAATTATGTACTCTCAAAAAGTTCTAGAACATTTCCGAACCCCCCATAATTTTGGTTCCATGGATAATCCAAGCACTATTGGTCAAGTTGGCAATTTAGCTTGTGGTGATGTCATGAAGCTCTATCTAAAAATTGCAAAAAATTCAAAAGGACAAGAATTCATTAAAGATATTAAGTTTGAAACTCTTGGTTGTGCCGCTGCCATTGCCACCAGCAGTGTTGTCACTGATCTGGCTAAAAATAAGACTCTAGAAGAAGCTATAGAAATCAAAAATGAAGATGTGGTTAAAGCTCTAGATGACTTGCCAACTATTAAAATTCATTGTTCACTCCTAGCTGTTGATGCTCTGGTTGAAGCTATCTATAACTATTATCAAAAAACAGGTCAAAAAATCTCTCCTGATTTTGAGAAAAAACATAATCGAATTATAACCTGTCAAAGTCGATTAAAACATTAAAAATTAAGGTAAAATATAAAAACTATGTTCCTAGTTCAACCAATTTACGCTCAATGTCCAGTCTGCATCGTCACTGTTGGCGGTGGAATGTTTCTTGCTGAAAAGTTAGGAATCGATTCTCTTTTAATTAATATTTGGATTGGTGGTTTTAATGCCGTCATCGGTTATTGGCTAGCTTCAAAATTCAAAAACAGAATTCTTAGAAACCCAATCATTTTATCTATAATTCTCTATGGCTTCACCCTATTTTATTTCTATCTAACCAAAGAAATAAATTTTAAAGACAGCATTCTAGGCATAGATAAAATCCTTCTAGGTGAAACTCTAGGTTTAGTCAGTGTTTTCATCGGCAACTTTTTAAATATCTATCTTAAAAAAAGAAATGGCGACAAAGTTTTCTTCCCGTATCAAAAAGTTGTCTTTCCTTTTTCTCTCTTAATAATCTTCACTATCTTATTCAAATTAATTTTTAAACTATAACTATGACCAACGCAAAAGACCTTCAAAAATTTATTGATAAAGCTAAAAAAATCGAAAAAGGTCATAATCTAGACCTATCTTTAGGTGAAGATCTCTCAGTTGCCATCATGAATCTAATTGGGATTGAAGAACACATGTTTTTTACTTCTCAAAAACTTGGTGACACTAAATATCTTGATGTTCTAGATTCAGCCAGAGAAATGAGAAAAGAATTAATGAAAAAAATTGTTAAAGAAGGCCAAGGTGAAGTTTGGTGCACCAGCAAACATCTCTTATCAGCTTCAATGAGATTAATGGAAGTGGGGACTAAATGCATAACCAAAGGTGACAAGAAAGAAGCCAACGATTATTTCAAAAAATCTTTTGATCTATACAACCTTTTTTGGGGTTTAAACCTAGGCATGGTCAAAGCCGACCCTCAAAAGGCTAAATTTGATGAAAAACCACTTCCTAAAAAAGATCTCTTTGGCTCAATAAGTCAGACTGTCGGAAAACTTCTCGATTGTTGTCGTGAATAGCTAAAATTGGCTATACAACACCCGCTAGAACCAACGTAATTAAATTTTAGCAATCTCACTAAGTTTAACCATATCTTTAACCACGATTTTTCGGCCTTTATTATATAAAAAGCCTTCTTTTTGTAGTTTTAAAATTTGCAAAGTCACAGTTTCCCTTGTCAAACCAGTCATACTAGCTAAAATTCGGTGAGGAGTTTTAAAATCAACCACAGTTTCACCATCTTTTAATTCTCCAAATTTCTCTAAATGGCTACAAATCAAGGATGCGACTTTAGTGTAAGCATCACCAAAGATTAATTTTTGTAGATTATTAGTTAAATCAAGAAAATCAGCCAAAACCGATTGTACTAAATTCTTATAAAGATCATCATCTTGCTTAACAAAGTCAATAAATTCTTTTTCTGGAGTCATCCAAACTTCCATTGGGCTGATAGCTTGAACAAAATATTTGTTTTCTTTATTTAACAAAACATTAGTTAAAGATATTAAAAATAAAGCTTTTAAAATTGGCAAAGTAACTTCTTTTCCATCTTTAGTGACACTGTAGACTCGGACATAACCACTTTTTTCGAATAAAACATTAGAAATCTTTTCACCTGGCTTCAAAATAATTTGCCCTTTCTTAATTTTTACAGCCTTATTTTTTTCAAAAAATCCAACTAGTTGTTTTTTAGTTTTTTCGTTCATTTTTAGTTTTCTATTTAATGTTAAAAATTATTTGTATGAGAACAAACAATTATAACATTCTACCTAGGTAGAAAACTAGCTATCTGAAACGAATTGTTCATTATTCCCTAAATTCTATATCCATATCCATAAACAGATTTAATATATTCGTCATTAGTGATTAATTTTAATTTCTTTCTTAGTCTTCTTATGTGAACATCAATCGTGTTTGAATTATAGTAACCATCAACTCCCCAAACATGCTCATATAATTCTTCTCTTGGGACTAATTTACCTCGATTAACCGCCAAATATTTTAAAAGCATATATTCTTGCCTAGGCAATTTAATAATTTGGTTATGATAAGTCACATATTGGTCATCCAATTTAATCAAAAGTTTCCCAACGGACAAATTTCCAAGTGTTTTATTGTTATTTCGTCTCAACAAAGCCCTGATTCTAGCTTCAAGTTCATCAAGAGAAAATGGTTTTATTAAACAATCATCAGCTCCAGCGTCCAAAGCCTCAATAACAATTTCTTTCTTTTGATTATTAACAAAAAACAATATTGGCACTTTAATGTCCATTTCTCTAATTTTTTCACAAATTTTTGTCTCATTTGTATTAGCTAAATAATGGCCAATAATCAATAAATCATATTCTTTACTTTCAATTTTCAAAATTCCGTCTCGACAAGTGTTAGCTATGTCCACATTGTAGTGAGACTTTAATTTTTCCCTAACAGCCAGAGATAATTCATGATTATTTTCAATATATAAAATATTCATTTTATAAATATTACTCTTTTTATATCGACTAATAATGAACGAATTATGAATTTGTTATACTCATAACATATGAGTGAAAAACCTTCTCCTTTCCCTAATTTAAAAATAGATATAAGTGGCAATAATTTTGGTCACCCCGGCGCGTCAGAAATAATCATGGAAAAAGCTAATGAAAGCAGAGATAAAATGGACGAACTTCAAGAAAAAGCAAACATAGACAAATTGACCGGCCTTCCTAACCAAAACTATATTCTAGAAAAATTGTCAGAATATGATTATCAAAAAGATGGTCCAATATGTGTTCTTTCCGTAGATGTTAACAATCTAAAAAAAACTAATGACCAGATTGGTCACCATATAGGCGACAAATTACTCCAAAATGTTGCCAAAATAATAAAAGGCAGTCTCAGACCAAAAGATGAATTTGCCAGACTTGGTGGTGATGAATTTTTAGGCTTACTACCTATTGATAAGGATTATGTAGAAGCAGATGTAGTCAAAGCTATTTCAAAAAAAATCCGACAAGACCAAACTGAATTCAATAAAAAGTTAAATGATCAAGAAAAAGTTAATTTCGCAATTGGTCTCACTTTCACTGGCCCTGATAAGAATCTTACAGAGGCAATCAAAGAAGCTGACCAAAAAATGTATCAAAACAAGAATAAAATAAAAGATGAACAAGCTAAACAATCGCCTGAGCAACAATCTGTGCAACCCCTCCATCTAATGGAACAGGAAGGATAAAGTCAACACTCAATTCATTTTCTTTGACATAGCCAGCCAATGCTTTTGCGGCTGCTATTTTCATTTCATCAGTGATTTTGTGTACTTTATTGTCCAGTGCTCCTCTAAAAATTCCTGGAAAAGCCAAAACATTATTGATTTGGTTAGGGTGGTCACTTCGTCCAGTCCCCACAATAAAAGCGCCAGCTTTTTTAGCCAAATCAGGATCAACTTCTGGAATTGGATTTGCCATTGCAAAAATGATTGGCTTTTCTGACATTGTTCTAAGCATTTCTTCACTAACAACATTTGGTCCACTCACTCCAATAAAAACATTTTGTTCAACCATTGCTTTTGCCAAATCTCCACTCAAATTTTCTCGGTTAGTAATTTCTAAAAATTCTTTTTTCTCTTCATTCAAATCAGTTCTGTCTCTGCTAATTATTCCTTTGGAATCAACTACAATAATATTTCTAAAACCATAAAGGTGTAATAATTTTGTGATTGCTGTTCCGGCTGCTCCAGCTCCACAAACTACAATTTTACTTTCCTCAACACTTCGTTTGGCTAATTTTAAAGAATTAATCAATGCTGCCAAAACCACAACAGCTGTTCCATGTTGATCATCATGCATCACTGGGATATTCAAAAGTTCTTTTAATTTATTTTCAATATAAAAACATTTTGGAGCCGCAAAATCTTCTAAATTAATTCCTCCAAAACCAGGCGCAATATTTTTTACAATATTAATAATCTCATCTGGATCTTGAGTTTCCAAAACAATTGGAAAAGCATCAATATTGGCAAATTCTTTAAACAACAAAGCTTTTCCTTCCATAACCGGCAAAGCTCCATAAGGTCCAATATTTCCTAAACCTAAAACTGCTGATCCATCTGAAACCACCGCCACAGTATTGGCTTTAATTGAATATTCTGAAGCTAATTCTGGATGTTCTGCCAAAAGTTTTGAAACTGCTGCCACTCCTGGGGTGTAAGCCACACTCAAATCATCTTTATTTTCCAATTTTCCAAATTTACTCACAACTTCAATTTTCCCTTTAAATTCTTTATGTTTTTCCAGTGATTTTTGTGAGTAGTCCATTAAGTTATTATAACCTTTTCCACTTTAATCTCAAAGAATTGCTCACCACCGACACACTGCTAAACGACATTGCCAATCCAGCAAAAATTGGATTTAAAACAATCCCAAAAAATGGGTAGAGAAGTCCAGCCGCCACCGGGATGCCAATAATATTATAAATAAAAGCCCAAAACAAATTTTGTTTAACCGTTTGCATAGTTAATTTAGCTAATTTAATTGTCTGAGAAATTTTTTGAATATCACCATGCAACAAAGTGATTCCAGCTGATTCAATTGCAATATCAGTTCCATTACTCATCGCAATTCCCACTTCAGCTTGAACCAAAGCCGGTGCATCATTAATTCCATCACCAACCATTGCCACTCTTTGACCAAGATTTTGTAATTCCTTAATTTTTAAAGCTTTTTCCTGTGGCAAAACTCCAGCTATAACCTCATCAATTCCAACCTGTTTTGCAATAAATTCTGCTGATTTTTGGTTATCACCAGTCAACATTATCACTTTAATTCCTTGTTGTTGGATTTTTTTAACCGCCTCAATGGCTTCAGTTTTAATAGTGTCACTCATCGCAATTTTACCAACCATTTTACCTTCAATTTCCACTGCTACCACTGTTTTCCCTTGATTAATTAATTCATCATTTCCTTCCAATTTTTTAATCGAAACCAATTCCCCATTAACTATCCCACTAACTCCAATTCCTTCTTTTGCCAAAAATTCTTTACAATCTAAAACTTTAACACCAACTTTTTCAGATTCAATCACAATAGTTTTAGCTAATGGATGCTCTGACAATTTTTCGACACTAGCTGCATATTTTAAAATTTCTTTTTTATCATAATTTTTATTTAAAGAAACAATGTCAGTCACTTGTGGTTCTCCCTTAGTAATTGTTCCAGTCTTGTCCATGACCACCACATCAACTTTAGCCAATTTTTCTAAACTCTCAGCATTTTTAATTAAAATTCCATTTTCTGCTCCTTTCCCAACTCCCACAATTATGGCTGTTGGTGTGGCTAACCCCAAAGCACAAGGGCAGGCGATGACCAAAACTCCAACAAAAGCCAATAGAGCCAAAGACAAATTCCCCCCAACAAAAAACCATAAAAGAAAAGCCAAAGTCGCAATAACCAAAACTATAGGCACAAAAACAGCCGATATTTTATCAGCCAAAGCTTGAATTGGAGCCTTAGAACCCTGTGCTTCCTCCACAATTTTTACAATTTGAGACAACAAAGTTTGTCCACCAATTTTAGTTGCTCTAAATTGAAAACTACCTTGCTTATTAATTGTGGCTCCAATCACTTGATCACCAACTTTCTTATCAACTGGCAACGGCTCACCAGAAATCATTGATTCATCAATTGAACTAAAACCTTTAATGATGATTCCATCAACTGGAATTTTAGTTCCCGGTTTAACAATAATTACATCGCCAATTAAAACCTGATCAATTGAGATTTCTAATTCTTTTCCTTTTCTTAAAACTAAAGCCGTTTTAGCTTGTAAACCTAATAATTTTTTAATAGTTTCTCCAGTTTTTTCCTTAGAGTTAGCTTCCAAATATTTACCCAAACTTATAAATCCAATCACCACAATCACCACATCAAAATAAGTTTGTGCTGATAAATTTAAAATAATAGCCACAGTGCTATAAAGATAAGCCGTTAAAGTCCCAATTCCAATCAAAGTATCCATATTGGCCACTCTGAATTTAATAAAATTTAAAATTCCTTTCAAAAATGGTCTGCCAATCCAAAATAAAATTATTGTTGCCAATCCAAAACAAATTAAATTTAAAACATTTTCAGCAATTGGGAAAGCGGGGATAAAAGCAAAACTTTTATTTAAAATGATCCACAACATTATCAAAAAAATAGTCAAAGAAATTGGAAAAACAAATTTAACTTTATTCAAAGAAAAAGTTTGATCTTTTTTAGTTTCAGAATCAGAGTTTAAAGAATAGCCCAATTCTGAAATTATTCCATTCATTTTGTTTATCGAACTTTTCTTTTGGTCATAAACAATTTTTGCTTTTTCAGTCGCAAAATTAACACTCACTGACTCAACCCCATCCGTTTTTTTGAGTCTATTTTCAATAATATTGGCACAACTAGCACAATGCATCCCACTAATTTTAAAAGTCTCTTTATTCAGTGACATTTATCTCTCCTCGTGGGACTCCCATTGCACAAGTAATTTGATATTTACCAACTTTATCAGCCACAAATTCCATGACTAATTTTTTACCTTTGACTAAAGTTTGAGCTCTATTATAAAGTCCAGGAATCATTACTGTGCTCATACATCCCGATCCATTATCATTAACAGTCAATTCCATTCGAATTGCTTCTCCTTTTTTGAAAGTAAAAGAGCTAGGGAAAATATCAGCACTGGCTGAGTAAGTTAATTCAACCAATCTCGCATTTTCTAGGGGAGCTTGTGTATCTTTAATACTCGAGTTTGAAGTCTCATTTTTATTTAATAGAGATTTAGAAGAATTTAAAATCCCAAATTGAAAATTCAAATTATATAAAACAAAAAATAAAATGATCACTCCAATTAATTTCTGATTTTTACCAAGTTTTTCAGATGAAAGACCAATTAAAAACAAAGGAATGCTAGTTCCTAAAACAAAAACCAACATAATCAACAGCCCTCTTAGAAAACTACCACTCAAAATTGCCACTCCTTCAGTCAACAAAGTGAAACCGCAAGGCAAAAAGACTGTCAAAAGACCAACTACAAAAGGAATTTGACTTTTAGTAATTTTTTTAGTCAAATTTTTTGGCAAAAACAAATTTATTTGTCTGGCAAACTTAAATTCCAACATTTGCAAAGCTATTATTGCCATAACCACTGAAACTAAAATCATTAAAATTGAAGTGAAAGTTGACGAAATAACGAATCTTTGACCAATAATTCCCAAAATTCCTCCCAAAATTGAGTAGGAAACTATTCTGCCTATTACTATTTTTTTAGTATTTTCTGGAGCTGCCAAAATAATTCCACTTAATAAGGCTCCACAACTAGATAAGCCAGCAATTAATCCAAAAACAAAAATAGTGATTAAAGAACTATTGCTATTAATATTCAAAAATGAAGCTAAACCAAGTTTTGATAGAAGCAAAAAGGCCCCAATAATTAAAAGCGCCCAAAACCACCACAAACTTTCTCCAGTGATAACAATAGTGTTGTTATCTCCTGTTTCCAAAAATTTATAGCTATTTTTCTCAAAAATCTTGTTCAAATAACCAACTCCAATGACTTCTCTTGATTCAATAACAATTTCTTCTTTTTTAAAATCAATATCAACTGATTTAACTCCCTTTTCTTGTTCCAATCTCTCTTCAATAATCAAAACACAAGACTTACAATGGAGACCTTTGACTTTATAAGTATATTTACTCATTATTTGTTATACATTTTAGTAACTTTCAAAATTTCCTTAGTCATCGCTTCTTTCTTTTCTTCATTCCCACTTTTAATTGCATTAGAAAAACAACTCTTCAAATGATTTTCCATCAACATTTGGTGAGCTGATTTAAGAAGACCAATAACTGCCAAATTTTGTTGCATCACATCAATGCAATATTCGCCATTTTCCACCATTTTTATGATTTTACCCAAATGGCTTTGGGCTTTTTTAAAATTAGTTAAAGTATTCATACCTACACCTATGGTACAGGTATCAATACTCCTTGTCAACTCTTAAAAGGTATATAATTAACTATGACTAAAATCAAAGTTTCCAAAAACGGCCCATATCTAGTTTCTGGCTCTTTGCCTCTGACTCAAGACATTGTTCACTATGATAATCAAGGAAGCCCGCTAAAAACTAGCATTGGCAAAACTTTCTCCCAAAAAAAAGATTATGCTCTTTGTCGTTGTGGTCACTCTATTAATAAACCTTTTTGCACTGGAGTTCATAAATTGATCAAATTTGACGGCACCGAAAATCCAGAAGCTAAAGAAAAATTTGAAGATCAAATAGAAATAACTGATGGTCCAGATTTAATCTTAAAAGATGCTCCAAAACTTTGTGCTGGGGCTGGTTTTTGTCATCGAAACAAGGGGACTTGGCAACTAACTGAAAATTCAGACGATCCTGAATCTAAAAAAATGGCCACCGAAGAGGCTTGTTGTTGTACTGCTGGTCGTCTAGTCGCTTGTGACAAAAAAACTGGTAAAAATATCGAACCTAAACTAGAAAAATCTATTGGTCTAACCGAAGATGGTCCACTTTATGTCAAAGGGGGAGTTCCAATTGAAGCCGAAGATTCCTCTATCTATGAAGTTCGTAATCGAGTCACTCTTTGTCGTTGTGGCAAATCCCAAAACAAACCTTTCTGCGACGCCAGCCATCAAGATTAAAAATTAACTATTATTTTTAATAAATAGTTCAGTGGCTTTAATATCAATTTTTTGATGATCACCATTTAATAATTTTTTGTATTCTATCAGTTCAACTGGATCCATAACTTTAAGTTCAATTCCATCAACATTCATTATTTTGAATTTATTAAGATTAGTTGGCAGATGAACCCATTTTAAAGAAACTTCATCAAAAATTTTTTGGGTGAAAGCTCCACCAATATCAATTTCTTGTCCAAAATATTTTAAATCGATTCTTTCTAATTCCCATTTTTCATCCTTATATTTACCCGGTCCAGAAATTATATATTTTTTTACTTCAGGATAAATTTTTTCAAAATCATTTTCGGAAATATCGATATCAATATCATTTAAATCCCGATTTGAACCATAAATATATGCCGAAAATCCACCAGAAATAACGTATTTAATTTTATTCTTATTAAGAATGTCTATTATCCAATGTAGTGCTTTTAAAAATTTATCTCCCATTATTTATTCTACATAGCAAGTTGCAGAAAGCCATATAAAAGCTTCAGTAGGGAATTCTGGTGGGAAAGAAGCTGGCTGGAATACTTGTTTATCAAAGGGGATCAATTCTCCTGTTTTTGGATGGAAGCTTGGATCTTTCAAAACACTTTCTTTACCTTCTTCAAGCTCTCTATCCCATTCTATAGGCTTAGATTCTCTCCCACCTCTTTCTTCTTTCGACATTGCTTTAATTGCTCCATTTTCAGCTCTAGTCCCTAAAATCAATTTAAAATCTTCAAAATTTAAATCTCCAGAAGCATAAGCTGTCAAATCACCTAGAAAACTAATCATACCTAAATCTTTTCTATAGCTTGGCTCTTTATCTTCATTTTTCAAATTAGCCGCATTTTTCATTCTTGGTAATTGTTTTCCAGTTCTTTCCTCATATTCTTGAATATAAGTTTCAACCCAATCTTTATAGTCTGTAAACTTGTTACCCCAAATCTTTTCTAAAGCCTTATTTCTATTTTTTTGGGCATACATTGATAAATTCTTTTTGTTTTCTTCACTTAAATCTTCAAAATTTGCTCCAAAATCTTCAAGTGATTTTTTCAAAACATCAGGTTTTATCTCCAAAACTTCTTGTTTCTCAGCTAATTTATCTATGAAAGCAACAAAACTTACAGTTTTACTTTCACTGCTTTCATTGCCTGCTAATCTTTCTTTCATATCCTATATTATACCACTTCTTCCAATAATTCTCTAATTCTTGGGATTGCTTTCTCAATTGCTCTTTCACGATGATTCAAAAGATGTTGTTTTTTTTCAACTGGCAATTGTCTAGCGTCTCCCAAAAGCATATTCCATTCAGGCACAAAAAACAAAGATTCAAAAGGAAAACCCTCAACTCTCATAACCGAAGCTTCTTCTAGAATATAACCTCTTAATATTCCTTCAAAAATTTCAATTCCTTTTCCCGGCACATCCAAAGCTAAAACTGTTCTAAATTGAGCCCCTCTCTTTTCAACCGGAACTCCTTTCATCTTTTCTAGACAATAATCAATCAATTCTTGATCTGTCAGCCTGCTTTTGCCATCTTTCCAACGTCTCACATGAATTCCTGGCTCTCCACCAAGAGCATCTATTTCCAAACCAGTGTCATCAGCTAAAATTAATTTATCACTGACTAAATCTACATAAGCTTTTGCCTTTAAAGTTGCATTTTCTTCCAAGCTACTTCCACTTTCTTCAACATCAAGGTCTATTCCACATTCGTCAGGAGTCACAACTTTAATTCCGTGATGTAATAAATGTCTAGATATCTCAAACTTTTTCCCTGGATTATTTGTTGCGTAAAACAGTTTTTTCACCATTTATGTTTTCTAAAATCTAATATTTTGTCAATAAATTTTGGATATTTTACTCTTCTTTTAAATTTTTCTTGCAAAATTAAACGGATACCAATAACTTCAAGACCAAGACCAATAAATATAAAACCGGGGATAATTGGCAATAAACAACCTGCTAAACCAAAAATCATCAACAAAATTCCAGCTGCAATTCTCCTTTTACTCTTATTCTTCAAAATTTCAAAAATCTCTTTCATCTAGTTAATTATAAAGGTAAGTGACTTTTTAATAAACTAGACTTTTAATCTGTTAAAATCAAGCTATGAAACTCGCAATCATTTGCCCAGGTTATCTACAATCTCCAGATTATCTTGATCTGGTTAACATCAGCAATAGACTAGAAAAATTAGGCTACAAAACTGAAAGAATCGACCCTTGTGCTCTTTGGGAAACTGGAGATGTCAAAAATTACAACACCACTAACTATTTAAAAACAATTAAAGACACAATTGATTCATACAAAAATGAAAATTTAGAAGAAGTAGTTCTGGTTGGTCACAGTTTCGGTGGCTTTGTAGTCATAATTGCTGGCAATAGATTCAAAGAAGTTACAAAAATAGTTTCTCTATGTCCAGCTTTTTCCTTTAAATCTCTAAGCAAATGGGACGAAAATGGCATCAGGCATTCCGAAAGAGGTTTGCCAAACGACCCTTTCAAATTTAGAATTTTTGATGTTCCAGTTTCTTTTTGTGAAGACAGGAACAAATATTCAGCTTCAACTGAATTAAAAAACTTACACAAACCCCTAATGGTCTTGGCTGCTCTAGAAGATGATAAAGTTTCATTAGCAGACATCGAAAAAGAACTTAAAGTTGCCAATAATCCACATCTTGTCAAAATTCCAAACATGGGCCATAACTTCAATAAAACACTAGAAGAAAGCAACCCAGTTGCTGACGAAATCGAAAAATTCCTGTCTCTTTAGATCTACAATAAATAGCTTTTTTTATTTGTATGTGACGGTTCTATCAAAAACTTATATGAAATCTAAGCAGAAAGAGGATTTATCCGCCGATCTTTATACATTTTAATCGGTTCTAATAATCCAATTAGACGACTAATGTCTACATAATCTTCAAGATTTTCAGTATATTTTTTAGGCACAAAAGCAACTTGTTCATTATAATCTTCAGGTTTATAAATCAACATTCCCATATTTGTTTTTTTATTTGGCGTTCCATAGCTATCTATTCCTACAGTTGGATCATAAATATTATCAATGTAAGTTCTTCCTTTATCGTCAGTTGCCATCTCCCAATATAAAGTGTCACCTTCAGGTGATTTATTTTCAAAAACTTCAATTTTTATTTTATTTTGACCATCAGTCTTAATATATTTCTTCACTGGATCCTGATTAAAATCAGGAATAAAACCAATTTTTTTCATATGATTATAAAATGGTTCACAAGTAAAAATTGCCTCAGTTAAATTTTGTGCTACTCCACTAATTTCATTTTTAAAATTAATTATAAGAGGGTCTTTACTATTTGATATGTCATTTATTGTCCAATTATCATCTTTATTTGGGACAGCTTCCATCGCCTCAGACAATTTATTCACATCAGTTTTAAAACTTATTGATTGAAGCTAAACCGTTATAAAAATTTTTAGCATTCTTGTTACCAACACGATGGTTTAAATATCCATAGGTTTTAAAAAAATATTTTTGATATTCTTGTATTCTTTGCCAGTCTTCATTTTTAAATTTAACCTGTTCTTCAGAAAACTTAAAATCTTCTAAATTTTTTCCTGGTATATTTTTATCTAAATCAGCCATGACCGGCATATAATCTGAAATTAATTGTCTTTTTTTATAGTCTTTTTCTTTTGGTAATTCTTGTAAGGTTAAAATAATCCGACTATCAAGTTTGGCACTTTGGACATAATGGTGATTATCTTCATCCTCTTTTCCTTTTAAAGCCTCCATATTTGACCGATATCCAGGGTAAGCTTTAAATTGATGGTCACTTCCAGACATTCTAAAAAATCGTGGACGGAATACATCAGGTTCTTCATCACTATTAACTAAAGCCATAACTTTATTGCCATAGTTTTTAGTAAAGAACCAAATTTTATTATCGATTTCTTTTGAAGTAACAAATAATTCTTTGTGATTAGTTAAAATATCTTTTGTTGTTTCCGGTTGTTTATCAAAATTTTTATTAATATATTTTTCCATTTCTTCTTCAACTTCATTTTTCTTAGGGATTACTTCATAAACTGAATTTGTTTGAGTTAAAAATTGAAGCCGACCATCTTTCTCTCTGATATTAACAATTCCAGTTGTCTTACCAGCAAATATTCCTTCATTAGAAAAAATCAAAGGTTCTCCTAAACCAATTTCTTGGCTAATTACTCCAGACAGCGAATCTCCAACCTTAATATCAGAATTATCAGCTTGATCAATGTCAATTTTTTTAATCGAAAGTTCTGAACCTTGGCTTATACCGTATTTTTCAGTTAATTCTTTGAATTTAATCTCTTTCGAAACTTTTTTAGATTCGTTTGTTTGTGGTGAGTTTATTGGATTTTCAGTATTAATTTCTGCCATATATAAAATACATTATATACAAAATTAATCAGGTCAACGACATGAGTGTGTTTTTGAAATTATTATATCTCTATATTTTATTTAATTCTCTTTACATTTTTCTACTATCATAAGCCCAATGTAAAACGGCTTGTCTTTGTTTTATTCGACAATCGCAATCTCCTTTGCGACAATTATTTTTTATTTGGGCAATGTGTCGTTTCATGGCTATCCATCTTTTAATTTGTCTTTGATCATCTTCACATCTTCTTCCCATAAAATATCTGCAATACCACTGGAACCAACCCCGGGGATCATCTAGATAAATCCAACCTTTTTGCAGCCAAACAGACAATGGTTGACTAGCATTCACTCCAAAAAAATTAATATTAGGATCATGTTTTTCAGAACACAACTTAGCTTTTATAAACCAGGTTGACGGAAATTCTTTTATACAATCAGTCATATATTTCCCCCCAAAAACACCCAATTCCAACATTTCTTTTGGTGTCAGTTCAGGTCTAAAGTTTGGATCAAAATTTTTACCTATTTCTTCAGTCAAAGCGTAAACATAATTCTTCTGCATTTTGTCATTAACTACAATTGTCTTTGCTTTCATCTATAGATATATCTTAACAAACTTGTGAATGGCCAGCTATCAATACAAGTTGAATTTACAGCCATTTAATGGTAAATTACACCAATTATGAATAAAGAAAAAATAGCTGTCTATGCAGGAAGCTTTGACCCACTAACCAATGGTCATCTTTGGATGATCGAACAAGGTTCAAAAACATTTGATAAGTTGATTGTTGCAGTTGGCATCAATCCAGATAAAAAATACACTTTTTCTATTGAAGAAAGATTGCAAATGCTTAAAGAATCAATCAAAGATTCTTCTAACGTCGATTTTGATGAATTTAATAATAAATATTTAGTTAATTATGCTAAACAAATTGGTGCTGACTTCATACTTAGAGGTGTCAGAAACTCTGCTGATTTTAGTTTTGAACAGGGAATGGGCAATGTTAACCACGATATTAATCCAGACATAACTACTATTTTTCTTATGCCACCAAGAGAATTATGTGAAGTTAGTTCAAGTCTTGTTAAGGGTTTAGTTGGTCCAGATGGTTGGGAAACTGTAGTCTGCCAATATGTTCCTAAACCAGTTTTTGACAAAATCAAAGAAAAATATGAAAGAAAATAAAGTAGTTCAGACACCTGAATCTTTTTTATCTAAAGAATTACTTAATTCTAAATGGAATAGTTTATGTGACAGATTAAATATTTCTAATAATAAAGAGACATTTGAAGATATAATCAGTCATTATTCAGAACCACATCGTCACTACCACACTCTCAAACATATTAATAATTGTCTTGAAGAGTTAGAACCAGTCAGAGCTTCACTTAAGGATCCAGAAGCCGTTGAGCTAGCCATCTGGTTCCATGACATAATCTATACCATCGGTAACAATGATAATGAAGAAAAAAGTGCTCAATTAGCTAAAGAATTTTGTCAAAAAAACAGTTTATCTTTATCTTTTACTAAAAATGTTGAAGATCACATCTTAGCCACTAAACACATTTCACCTAGTAATAATTTAGACTCGCAGTATTTAGCAGATATTGATATGTCTATATTAGGTAAATCATCTGATGTTTTTGATAAATATGAAAAACAAATTTACCAAGAATATTCTAGCCTCTATTCAAAATCAGACTATCAAAAAGGTAGAAAAAGTTTTCTTGAAACAGTGTTAAAAAATCCTATTTATTCAACTGATTATTTCAAAAATAAATATCAACAATCAGCTGAAAATAATATCAAAAGAAGTATTTCTAATTTATAAAACTAGTCTGCCACTCTCGTTGTTTTTAACAAAAGAATAAAGTCTTTCAACTTTTGACTCTAACTCTTGGATAGAACAATTAGTATTGATCACAACCAACCCTTTTTTTTCTTTATCGCTATTTTTTAATTGATTTTTCAATCTCTCTTCTATTTGCTCTTCAGACCAATTATTTCTCTTTTTAATTCTATTAAATTGTTCTTTTTCATCACATGTTGCCACAATTACACCCTTAAAAATTTCTTCACTTTTAGTTTCATAAATTATAGCTGATTCTACTATAAAAATTGTATTTTTATCACCATTTTGGACTTGTTTTTGCACTTCTTGCCACACCAAAGGATGAACAAAATTTTCCAACTCCTGTTTTTTAGTCGAATCATTAAATATTATCTTAGATATTTCTTTACTATCCACATGGCCATCTTTAATAATACTTTCTCCTAAAATTGTTTTAATACTTTGTCTATTTTCATCACTAAAAAGTATATTCTTAGAAATTTGATCACAGTCTAGTACCGAAACATCATTATGTCCTTTTAAAAATTCACCCACAGTACTTTTACCACAACCCATGTTTCCAGTTAAACCATAGGCATTAATTTCTTTGTTCATAATAACCGTATTTTTACACATAAATTGACAAAAATCAATTCTTTGAATATTCAATATATTTCTCAAATACTGGTTTCAAATCTTCAATAAGAGGGTAATTTAAATATTCTTTTGGATCAATCCATTTATAATCATCATGATCTTCATTCAGTTCAACTTTGTCATTATCAGCAAAACATTCAAAAAAAGTGCCCACAATTTGCCATTGTTCGCCATTAACCACTGGTCGCCATTCTCCAACATGGAAAGGATTGCCAACTGTAACTTTAAGATTAGTTTCTTCTCGAATCTCTCTCAACAAACTTTCTAAAAAATTCTGTCCAGCTTCTATTCTTCCACCAACCACCCCATATTTATTAAAATTCGACCCGTCTTTATATTTATCTGATTCTCTTAAAATCAAAATCTTACCTTGATAGCTAATAAATGCTTTTGTTGCTACAAAAAGTTTCGTTTCCATTACACGATTTTATCAAGAATTATTTTCAATGTTTCTTCAGGACTTTGATTAGTATTATCAATTATTTCTCCAAAAGATGGCTTATGAATTCCAATTCCATAATGATATTTAATTCTTTTTATTTCTAGCTCGTTTAGTTCTCTTGTACCTCTGTTTGTCAAAGCTTTTTCAATTTTTGGGGCCAATGTAAAAACTGAAATTTCATCTTTTAAATCTTTCAAATTTTCCATCAGATAATCATAATTTTCTAAAGATAAAGGATAGGGAACTATCACATTGAAACCCAATTCCACATAATTCTTAACCAAACTTACTGCATTTTTTAAATTTATAGGAATAATTTCACCAATTGGCATCCAATCCAAAAATTCATGGAATCTATCAATTTCTAAAATTGCACAATTTCCAATCTTTTTAGCCAACAATTTAGCAATAGTCGATTTTCCTGAATTAATTGACCCGTTTATGAAAATAATCATAAAGAAATTATACTATTTTATTTTCTTTACTTTATTCAATTCTAAAAAATTTTGGCTCGAAACAACTTTTTTACCAGTTTTTTGTTCTAAATCTAATCTTGCACTTTTTGCCACCTGTCCACCTTTCTTGGCCGGAATTTTATTTTTTTCTAAACCTTTTACCTCCATCGTCTCGGCAATTTGTCGAGTTGAAAGTTCAGCTAGAGCTGTAAAAATTAATTCCGCGTCTGACATATGGTCACGCAAATTTTGAGTCTTTAGATTTTTTAAATTTTTATGTTCTTTTACTGTCAAATCACTCCATTCTTTATGAATTATATTTGTCAAAATAGCAAACTCGTCTTGCTTTTTAACTTCATTATTACTCCAATAATCAGTCAGTTTATTTCTAATTTCTTGGCCCATCATTCTTTGTTGAATCCATTGTTCTGGTCGTCCATGTTTTTTCCAAAGATCACGAGAACGGTTCAAAGCAATTTCTGGATCATTTATTTCCTTAATTCTTTCATAACCAACTTTAGCCAGCCATAATTTAACTGGTTCAGCCTTTGGAGAGGGAACTGACTGAATTAATCGAAGAATAGTTTCAACATTTGCAACATCAGTTAAATAAAATTTTCCATCAGAAGATTTCATTTTCAGTTGGTCACAATTTGTGACCAACTGACTTCCTTCAATTTTAAGACGGTTTTTAAGTGTAGTCCAATAACTTTTAGCTTTTTTAAAATCTTTTTGATCGGTTAAAACTGCAATAATATCAATTACCGAAAAATACCATAATTCTTTTTTTGCATCATAAACACGACGAATTTTAAAATCTTCAAAAATTGCTAAATAGTTATTATTCATACAAAAATAATACTCTGCTATTAAAGCTTGTCAATGACTAAAACCGAAGAAAAGGCGAAGCAGTGTTTTTAATAAACGGTTACTTTTGATTTTAGTGGAGTATAGTCATAAATCCACTTTGCATCAGTCTTGCTAGCAATATTGATACAACCATGGCTGGCGCGACTGTAGCCATAACTGTTAAAGTCTGCAGAGTAATGAACATACATACCTGGGTCAAACATAACACTCCATGGCATTATGCCTGGTCCATATCGTTTTGAATCAGGATTTGGATCTTTGTTATAGACACTATAATTACCTTCATTGCTTTGATGCACCCGATAGTTGCCATTTATGTCAGTTGTGAAACCTCCAACTCGAACATCGAAAGTTTTTATTAGGACACCATCCTTATGTATTCTTAATTTACGCTCAGCTTTACTCACACATAGACGGATCCCACTATTCTTACATTCTGCAGGAATTGGATTTTCTGGCATATAAGTGCTCTTAAGTGCTTTCCAGGTTATACTCCCAACGATTGCATCATCACCAATATGGCGAGCCCGTTGATAATTCAAAACAGCATTGGCAGTTCCAACACCAAAATCACCATCAATTGACAGACTGTAAAAACCTCGACTCTTAAGAAGAGTTTGTAATTGCTTAACACATTCACCTTTAGATTTATATTTAAGGGTGACACTAGAACAATCAGCCGCATTCGCGCTTGATATGTTGATTGTTGAAACAAACAAAATAACAATTAAGAAGAATAATGATTTAAATATTGAAGATTTTTTCATACACAAATTATATCACTTTATATCAAAACTACCATAGAATAGGGTGTAGGCGAGTCTGGAACCATTCTGCCCCTATAACTTTATTTTTTAATATCTTTAAATTGTCCCAATATTTTCTCTTTTAAAATGCCTGTTTCTATTAATATTTTATAACCAGAATCTTTAGCTAAATCTCTCATTAATATTTTTCTAGGCCGTAAAAAATTAGATAAATCATCTCTTGTTAAACCAACAACTACCTTTGGAATTTTTGCTTGGAAAAGGGCTGCGGCACACATAGAACAAGGTTCATTGGTGCAATAAATTGTACAGTCATTAAGTTCATTTCTTTTTAATTTTTTACATGCTTTTCTTAAAGCAAGCATTTCAGCATGATCAGTTACATCACCACCAGTGATATTTTCACATTTTCCTTTTCCAACGACTTTATTACCACAAACAACAATTACACCAAAAGGGAGATCACCAAGTTTTTTAGCTATTTTTGCTTGTTCTAAAGCTAATTCCATATATTTTTCTGTTATCAACTTTGATTTCATAGTCAATTCATTTTATCAATAAAAATATTGAAATTACTCGAACAATACACGAAGTGCGGAGAGGGAGAGATTCGAACTCTCGGTGCCTTGCGACACACACGCTTTCCAAGCGTGCGCACTAGACCACTATGCGACCCCTCCTAATTTTCAAATTGCACTAGACCACTACTTGTCCGTCCGTAGCCTTGGCGAAGGAGGGTGCGACCCCTCCTAATTTGTAGGCTTATTATATCTTATTTATCTCCATCTTCCATATGAGGCTCAGATATTCGCCACATTTCATCCACTATTTCTGCCGCTTCTCGAATCTTTTCTGCTGCTCTAACCCCCAATTCACTTAATTTTGGTCTATCTTTTACCTTATCTTTTATCGCTTGAAATTCTAAACCATCAGACATTCCATCCAAAAACTTTCCTAGACTATCATATCTTAAAAGACTAGCATCAACCCCAGTTTTTTGAGGACTTTCACCATCAATTAATTCTTTTTTGTGTGCCATTTATATTAATAAATTAATATGTCTCCCTTTCGTTAAGGGGAGATTCCGATTTATCGGGAGAGGGGTTTGAGTTTATCCAATTCTGCCTTTGCCTTCTTTAACAACAACTTTTCGCTATCAAAAGCCAATTTTCCCAGTGCTTCTTCAAAACTAAACCAACTTCTTTCCAACACCATCTCTGTATCATAATATTTCAAATTGCTTTGTTCAACATATTCCATCAAAAAGAAAGTCACTTTTTTAATGATTTTTCGTCTTTGTTCCTTATCCCAAATTATATAATCATTTGAACCTAACTTAGTCACCACTCTAGCTTTAACTCGACCTTCTTCTTCCACTTCTCTAAGTGCTGCTTCTTTCAAAAACTCTCTTTCTTTCAAATGGCCCTTTGGAAATTTAAAAATTGAACCGTTATCTTCTCTTCTTTTATTTTTTTGGCTACTAAAATTAGAAATAGTTCTAATCATCAACCAAAAAATCTTGTTATTCTCAATTTTGTAGACCAATCCACCCGCCGATCTCTCATCATACAATTTTTCTTCAGCTTTAATAACCATAGCCTATTATACCTAATATAAAATTATTTCCCCTCCTTTAAGTCAAAGGAGGGGCAGGGGTGGATTTCTTCCTCTCTACAAAAAACTGAATCGGAATTAACATCAAATTATTAGTGATAGTGTAGATTATTGATGGCAAGGCCACCACTGGATTGAACATCGACAAAGCCACCAAAGTTCCCAAAGTATAGTTTTTATAGCTGGCCGTGATTGCCAAAGCAATTTTTTCTTCTTTCTTCTTACCGATTTTCCAACCTATCACAAAATTAATTAACATCAAAACAGCGATGAAAAACATTAAGAGTAGAGAATTTTGCCAATTAAGCAAAATAGTTTCTCGAAGTGGTGCAATTATCCCAATAATTATTAAAAATAATAGCAAAGTTGATAGATTTGAACTTTCCCTAATTAATAAATTAACTTTTCCAGTCATTCTGACTAGAACTGCCGCCACTATTGGCACTAAAACCAACCATAAAATTGTTGATCCCATCTGTAAAGTGTCAATTTTTATGCTCGTTCTGGCAAAAATGAAGACTAAAAATGGAACTGTAAATGGACTCAATGCATTCGAAACTGATGAAGCCACTAGTGGCAAAGTTGCTTCACCACCTAAAATTTTTGACAAAAAGACCGAACTTCTTCCAACTGGAATCGCCGAAGCCAATATTAATCCTAAAAATAATTCATCACTCAAAAATGGTCTCAAAAATAGCACCAAAATTGGTCCTAATAGTTGAGACAGAAGAATTATTATGGCTTGTTTTTTGAAATTTACTAAACTATTTTTTAATTCTTTTAAATCAATGTCCAAACAACTCAAAAACATTATTCCCATCAAGAAATAGTTCAAAAATGGTTTAAGTTTGAATCCAACTGCTGGCCACAAAAAACTAATAAAAATTGCTATTAAGATTAAAAGCCAAGTATTTTTTCTAATAAAATTCATTAATTAATTCTCCTGAATAATAGAATTCATAGGCTAAACGTCCAAAACTATATTCAGTCTTATCAATTTTAACAGTTGAACCACCAATCTTTGGGTTAGCATTTGGTTTTGATTGGGGGAAACCAACATTAAAAAGAGTTCCCACAATTTCTGGTCTAGAGCTGATATCGTAACCAGCATCTTTCCATTGCTTCATCATTTGTTTCAAATATAAAGCTCCATAGAGATAATTATAATAATGGCTGTTTTCAGTCAAACGGGCATATCTTTGTCCACCCAAATTTTCTTGGCTTGGATAATCCAACATATTTTCATATTCTGCCCCTAAATAATAAGGTGAGTTTTTATCTTTTAAATGTTTTTCAACATCCATGGCTGTTTGTTCTTTAATTGCCATCACTCCCAGTGAAATCTTATTAGAATTAGACAAAATTTTTAGAGGTTCAAAATATTTCTTATAGAGTTCTCTTTGAGAATAAAAAATTCTTAATTGTTCGACCATCAAATTAGAAACAATTAATCTTGGTTCAATTTTAGCCACCGCTGCTGCCTTATCGATTAAATATTTATCTTTTGAGATTGATGCAGCCACAACTTCCCATTCTTTTTTATCAGGCCAAACTAACAAATTTGGCTGTCAGTATCTTTAATTTGAGTTTCAATGTCAGCTTCCAAAATACCCTTATTAGAAAAATTATCAACACAAATTTTGACATTTTTATCATAAGAATCTTTGTCAACTAAATGAGTTTCCAAAGCAAAAATCATTTGTGAAAAAATATAATCAGAATTATTTATTTTTCTAGTTTGTAAAATCTTTTTAACATTTTTAGGGGATATATAAGTCAATTCTTCTAGTGAACAAAGATTTTTAATCTTTATATCTCTCAATTTTGTCAATCTTTCAATATCTGAATCTATGGCTAATTTCCCTGAATCAGAAGCAATTTGACTAGTCGCTCCCAAAATTTGATTCTGATTATTTTGTTCAAAAACACTACTCAATTTATCAACTTTTCCTGGTACATCAGTCAACTTCAATCTAATAGCAAAAAACACTCCAATAAAAATTATTCCTACTAAAGCAAAAATATGTAAAATAACAAAATAAGAAACCTTAAAAAGCTTTTTTGCCTTTGGTTTATTAACCATAATATATTATCTTATCAATCCGAGTGCTTTATACCAAGTATAAGGTTTCTTGCAAACAGGACATTCTTTTGGGGGAGTTTTGCCTTTGTGGACATAACCGCAATTTAGACATTTCCATTCTAGTTCAGTGTCTTGGTTGTAAAGAGTGTTGGCATCAATATGTTTAGCCAAAATTATGTATCTCTCTTCATGTTTTTCTTCAACTTCCTTAACTTCTCGAAATAATCTTTCCGCTTCAACATCACCATCAATCTTGGCTTGAGCTTCAAAATTTGGATACATTTCTGTCCATTCGTGTTTTTCACCCTCAGCTGCCATTTTTAAATTATCAACAGTTTTGTTTGAAAAAGGTGCAATTCCTAGAGTATCTTGGACACTAACTGGCTCTCTAATCATTTCAAACAATTCTTGAGCATGAATTTTTTCATTATCAGCGGTTTCTTCAAAAACTTGAGCAATCCATTCTAGATTCTCTTTTCGGGCGATCTTGGCAAACATATAATATTTATTTCTGGCTTGGCTTTCACCAGCAAATGCTTTTAGAAGATTTTGTTGTGTTTGATTCATAATTTATTCTATCACTTTGTCAAAAACTAGGGAATTTGTTAAGATTGGAGACTCTTTATGATCAACAAAGCCAAATCCATTATTAAAATGCCTGTTTTTAAGGCTCTCTTCACTCTCGCCATTCCTATCATCATGGCAAATCTTTTTCAGGCCATGTATCAGTTAACCGATTCTTTTTGGGTTGGTCGCCTAGGTGGAAGTGCTCTGGCTGCTGTTTCTATTTGTACCCCAATCATCTTTTTTGCTTTTTCAATAGGGATTGGTCTAGCCATTGCCGGTTCTACTTTTGTAGCCCAATATTTTGGAGCTAAAAATCATAAGATGGTCGGTCATGCTGCTGCTCAAACTATTTTAATGATGATTTCCATTTCTATCCTATTTAGCATCATCGGTCTGATTTTTTCTTCCAAAATTCTTCACCTAATGGGTGCTAATCCAGAAATTTTTGACATGGCTCTCGGATTCCTAAGAGTTTCTTTCATCTCTATAATTGCCAACTTCTCTTTCTTTATCTTTCAATCAATCATGAGGGGGATTGGTCGTCCTATTGTCCCTGTTTACATCGTTATTCTGACTGTTTTATTAAATTTTGCTCTTGATCCACTTTTCATTTTTGGTTATGGCCCAATTCCTGCTTTTGGTCCAATGGGTGCTGCCGTTGCCACTCTTATGACTCAGCTTTTGGCTGCAACTATTGGTTTCAAAATTCTTTTTGGAGGCAAACATGGAATTCACCTAAAACTTGCCGATTTCACCCCTGATTTTAAATTCATTAAAAAAGCTTTTTCTATTGGTCTTCCAGCTTCAGTTGAACAATCTTCTCGAAGTCTAGCTATGATTTTAATGACTTCACTAGTTGCCAGTTTTGGCACTGTCGCTATTGCTGCCTATGGTGCTGGTTCTAATATAGTTCAAGTTGCTATGTTTGTTGCTATTGGTCTGGCGGTGGCCAATGGTACTCTAGTTGGTCAAAACATTGGGGCTAAAGATATTAAACAAGCCACCAGAGTTATTAAATTAAGTTCAGTAATTGGTTTCACTTTATTATCAATAATTGGTGCCATCGCTTTCATCTTTTCTAAACAATTCATTTCCTTCTTCATTCCAAATGATCTTGCTGTCATCAACACTGCTTCTGTCTATCTTAGAATAATTTCTCTCAGTTTTGGTCTAATTTCTCTTCAAATGATTTTTGCCAATGTTTTCACTGCCGCTGGCCAGACCAAAACCACCATGAGTTTAACTATATTTTCACAATGGATTGTTCAAATTCCACTCGCTTATTTCCTATCTAGATACACTTCTCTTGGACTCCAAGGAGTGTGGCTCTCTTTTTTGATTAACAACATTGTCGTCACCATAGTTGGCTTCATCATTATTTCTCGTGGTAAATGGAAAGAAGGTCGAATTATTGAAGATAAAAAACTCGTCTGCGAAGTTTCTAAAGAAACTTTAGTTGAAGAGGGAACTCGTTAATATATAATATAAACATGTCTTTTAAAAAAATATTTTTACCTCTATTTTTAGTCTTTGGAACCATTTTCGCCTTCATTATTTCTTTTGGTAAAGCAGACACAGAAGAAACTAAAGTAGAACCAGCCGCAAAGGTTGGTTTCAATTCTTCAAATCAAAAAAATCAAGATAAAAGTTCTCTGAATCCGCTTAATCTTCAAAAACTCAGTGTTTTGCCACAACGCTGCATTGGTTGTGGAAAATGTGTTCAAATCGATCCATCTCATTTTGAATTAAGTTCCACCACTGGCAAAGCAACCATCATTTCTTCAACTAATCTAAATTCCCAAAAACTCGCTATCGCTATCAATAATTGCCCTGTTAGCGCAATTGTTCTAGAATAGGCCATGAATAACTACTATTTTTTACTAATATCTTTTCTAGTTTTTGATCTCTATTTCATTTCTAGTTATCTAGTTAAAAACCAAAAAATTTCTCTTCTAACTCATCGTCGTATTTGGAACATTGTTTTACTCGTTTCCTTCTTAATCACAGCAATCCTAGGCTTAACTCTAGCCATATTTATTGACTTAAAACTGTCAGTTTTATGGTACAAATCAATGCTTTGGTTCCATGTCGAAGCCGGAATAATAATGGCCATGGTTTCTATTTTCCATCTTATCTGGCATCTTCCTTATTACCTTTCGATTCTGAAAAAGAAATAATTTAATCAACATTAATACTAGGTGGCAAATGTCTTTTGTGTTCTGAATTTTCAATCATTTTCTTAATTTTAGTTTCAATCTCAGACTCAACTTTTTCTCCTTGCAAAAAAGCATCTAATTCTTGATAGCTGAAACCAAAATCATCTTCATCATTTTGGCCTATTAACAATCCAGCCGTTGGTTTCTTATTAATTAATATTTCTGGAACTCCCAAAAACCTAGCTAAAGCCCAAACTTCAGTTTTGAACAAGTCAGCAATTGGTTCATAATCACAAGCTCCATCCCCAAATTTTGTGAAATAACCAAGTGCCATTTCTGATTTATTTGTTGTTCCAATCACTAATCCATCGTGCAAGTTAGAAAAAAGATATAAATTGATCATTCTCACTCGTGATTTAATATTAGCCAAAACTGTTTCTTCTTCGGTTTTTTTAAATTGATTAACCGCTTCAAAAATGTTTATAGTTTCCGATTTTATACCTAAATGTTTAATCAACATTTCCGAATCAGCAATGTCAATTTGTTCTCCATAAGGCATTAAAATTGCAAAAACATTTTCTTTCCCTAATGCTTCAACACAAAGTGTCGCCACCAAAGCGCTGTCAATTCCACCAGAAACTCCAATTATTGCCTTTTTTGAACCTACAAATTTTCGGATTTCTTTAACAAGAATTTCCTTAACTTTATTAAAATCTAAATTTCTTTTCATAATTTTATCTTTATCTATTTTACACTTTCAATTAAAGGTAAAATGAAACAAGATGAAAGAAAATAAAAAAATGGCTCTAGTTATCGGTCGCTTTCAGCCCTTATGTAATCACCATATTGCCATTTTAACTGAACTAGTCACCAAATTTAAACCTAAAAAAATCCTTCTAGGGGTTGGTGTTTCTGGCGTCATCGACAGTCGAAATTTTTTAACTTTTGATGAAGTTAAAGATCTTCTTCTCCCAGTTTTAAAACAACTTAAAGTTGATTTTGAAATAAAAGCCATTCCAGACATCAATAATCCGCCAAAATATGCCAAACATGTTGAATCAATTTTCCCCCAAATTAATTCAAAAAACACTCAAATTTTCACTGAAAACACCTACACCAGCGATTGTTTCATTCAATATGGCCATAATTATCAAGTAATTACTCCAACCATTCTCCCAATCAGAGCCACTGAAATTCGAGATTTAATCCTTAAAAAAGGCAATTGGCAAAAACATGTTCCACCTCATGTCGCTAAATTTTTAATTCAAAAATAAATTATATTTAACACTATTAGCTTTGACAAAACCCATACTTTCATAAAGTTTGTGAGCAGGGATTGCACTATCCAAACAAGTTAAAAAGATAGATTTATAGCCATTTTTTTTAGCGTAATCAATTATATATTGAAAAAGTTGTTGAGCAATCTTTTGTTGTCGATATTCTTTCAAAACTGCCACATTAAAAATTTCTAGTGCTGGTTGAAAAGAGAAAGTAAACAGATCAATTTTATAAAAAGTCACGCTGCCAACAATTTTTTCTCCGTCTCTAGCCACAACTATTTGATAATTAGCCTCTGGATCAAATTTCTGATAATCACTCAATTCATTACTGCCATCAAAAACCTCATCAATTAGTTTTTTATATGATTCAATCTCTGATTTTTTTAAAGTCTCAATTGTCATAATTTATACTTTAATTCGAACAAAATAGAACTCGCTAGCAACATCTCCATCGGCTTCAAATTTATGAATAGAATTAGCGGGAATGATAATCACATCTTCAGTTTTATACTCAACTATTTCATCATTCCAATAAAATTTACCTTTGCCTTTTAAAACAATTCCCATTTCATCATAAAATTCATGTTTATGCCAATCCCATTTATCACCAGAATTAAGTGTGCCCTTAGTCAAAGCCTCTATATTATCTGTAATAAGATCATCTTTAGTTGCCAATGTTTGTCTTGAACCAGGAGTGTTGTGTATTTCTTCAAATGGAACTTCAGATATATTAAAAATCTTAAATTTATTATTCATAATCTATTATAGATTATTTTAATTTATACAATGAATAGAGCTTTACTTCATTTCAAAATATCTTTCAAGCATCTTGTGAATACTTTTAAAACCCCAACCTGATTTTAAATAAACTTCTCTTCTTTTAGCATCAATTCTGTTTAAAAAAGCTTCGTAATGGATTAATTCATAGGGGATAAATGGTTTAGTAGCTTTATTTAACCCTTTATTATGTCTATCAAACCTTTTTCTTAAGTCTGAACTATAACCAATGTACAAACTATTATTTTTTAAACTCTTAAGTACATAAGTGTAATAAAACATACTTAATTATAATATAAAAATGGAATTTGAGCGGGACGTATAATTTGCTTCGCAAATTGACGTTCCAGCAACGTTTAAATCACTTTGTGATTTATTACGTTGCGGTAGGAGAGGGAATTGAACCCCCATGCCCTTGCGAGCGTCCCATTTCGAATGGGGTGCCTTACCAATTCGGCGCATCCTACCATTACGAATGAATTTTACACCACAAAGACTTTTTAATCTAATTTTGACAAAAAAAAGACACTGCGTAATTAATGGGAATTCCCAAAAATTAGTTAGTGTCTTTTCCTCATAGGTATTATTTATTTACTGCGTATTGCGTTTGCCTCTGATTCAGAAGCTAAAATTGGTAAATCTTTTGGTTTACGATTCATATTAATTTTAATCGTCGATTCAGAATCAACGTCTACTTCATTCCACATTCCAGTTGCTGGGTCTACTTTGACTGCAAAAGGGAAAGCGGTAACTTTAAATTCTGAATAAATAGGGACAACATCTCCATTTTTACGAACAGCCAGGATATACGTTGCATCTGTGTTCTTACTTGAAAACAAACCATTTGGTTCAGCTTGTTCAACTACACTGCCGTAGCTGTTGCCAACTACTTGGAGTGGGTTTGTGAGTTGTATGTCAGCTGGCAGTGGGAAACCAATTGTTGGAGACAAAAACTTAGTTTCACCAGTCATTGAGGCAATAGCACTAAATGTGTTTCTCGCTTCATTTTTAGCCACATAAATTTGGATTAGGTTGTCTCTATCTTGTGACCAATTGAAAATTGGTATCGGTTGATTCTTTGCGTAAATTTCTTGCTGAGATTGAACTATTTTACTATCTTTTCCTTCTTGCGTTGGACTACATGCTGCTAATCCCCCAATTAAAACAAAACAAATCAAAACTACAAATAAAATCTTTTTAAACATTTTAAAACGCCTCCTTTTTAATAAGCACCATGTTCTTGCAGAAAACTAACTACACTTTCGGGAACGAATTCCTTCTCAATATAGACTCTCTCTGCATTGATTCTTTTGATTATTGCTTTTTCTTGAGCTTCGAGACCTGCGACAATAGCGTCATTGCTTTTGTCTTTTGAGTACTCTAAAATTTTCACTTCCAAGTCTTGATAGTCTGACACCAACTTAATTAGTAAGTTTTGTTTTGTTTGCACAAATTCATTACTATTCCGTATGATATTAGTGTCTATCTTCGTCTCTGCTGTCTTGACTGCATAATAATAGACAAGACACCCTGCTGTCACAATCGCAAAAATAATAATCCCTAAAAGCAACTTACCTCCAAATTTAAATCCTTCTTTCATTACAAACAACTCCTTTTCATTCTTTTATTTTGTTTTTTTTAATCCTTTTAACATCTATATCTTTCAGAGCTTTCACTCATTATTTTTATACCTATAAGTTAAAGTGCGATTAGCATTTAAAATTCAATTTTATGACAAGCTTTTTGCCGATTAAATTTTAATACTGAGGGTGATTATATCCTATATTTTATTTTTTTGCAAATAAAAAACCCTTGATTAAAATTTGACAATGTCAAACTAAAAACCAAGGGTTCAATTAACTTATTTCTAATAATTTTTCTAAATATAGTCTGTTTTTACTTTTTTGAATAATTGATCTAAATTTGCGTTCTGAACAGGTGAGTAAACACTTATCTTTTAATATTAAAATAAGTTCTCCAATTCTTGATTCGCTAATAATTAAACCATTTTTATCAAATTTTTTAACAGATAGTCCATTCAAAGAAATAAGTTCTGGTATTACACTTTGAAGTTGTTTAAATTGGGTTTGAGTAATATTTTTAGATAATTTATTACCTAATGGATCAATGAAATCTAATTCGTCTTTTAAAGCCCAAATCTGATTTTCTGTAGATCTTTTCCCAAGTTCAACCAACATTCTTTCTCGTTCAATCGGTAACAACCAGCCTTCTTTAACTCCAATTTTTGATAAATCAATCACTTCATCTTGAAGTGCTATCATTTGAGCTGAAAAAGATCTTAAATGTATCTTCTCAGGTATAAATGATGATGTTGATAAAGCAACGATTAAAGTTAAAAACATCAAAACAAACAAAAATTTCTTCACTACCGACACCCTCTCTTAAAAAAATTGTTAGAAATATATTTTAAAGTCCAAAACCAAAAAAGCATTTATTTAAGGTTTTATGAATTTAGATTATACCAATATAACTTAAAATATGCAACATTATAGGTATATTTACACCACAAAGACTTTTTAATCTAATTTTGTTATCTTTAATTATGATAAATCTTAAAAAAATCTCAATCGCTTTTGTTCTAGTTTTCTCTGTTTTCTTTCTTGGCGGCTGCCAATCAACCACCAAAACTGCAGTTGTCGAAAAAAGTGGTCAAATAATAACCAAATCAGGCGATGAGTACATCATGAAAGTCGGAGACGACATTATTAATGTGACTAGTCAAAAAGTTGACCTAGATACCTATCTCAAAAAGAATATAAAAGTTTCCGGCATGTTTAGTGGTACCACTCTCTACATCGATTCTCTTGAAGAAGTTAAATAGTCATCAATAATTTTCATTATTTGTGGAATCTCTTTAATACCAGATTTTCTTCCCATATGTCCAATATTTGGTATAAAAACCTTATTAGAATTAAATCTCTCAGCATATTTTTCCAGTTCTTCTTGTGGGTTTAAATGATCATCATTACTATATATAGAATATCTGTTCCCCATTAATTTAATGGCTTTATTAATTTGTTCTTCATTTGGTTTAAATTCTTTCACTACTTTTTCCAAATCTAGTCTTCCTGAATGGTCATTAAGAAAACCAGCCATACTTATATATAATCCAACAGTCAAATTTTTATCAGCTAAATATCTAGGAATAAAATGAGTTCCTAGGCTATGAGCCACAATTATCGTGTTTTTATCAATTTCACTTCTATATTTTTCTAATACATCAGACCAACTGGCATAAGTTACCAGTTCTTTAGCTGGGAATGAAGGCAATATCACCTCAAGGCCTCTCCTCTTTGCTTCTTTTTCTACATAAGGTCCAAAGGTTTCTAAAGTATCTCCATTGTAACCATGGATAACAAACAAATTTATTTTCATAAAGTGCGCCTACCAAGAATCGAACTTGGATCAACGGTTTCGCAAACCGTCATTCTATCCGTTAAACTATAGGCGCGAATAAAACAAATGAATTATACCAAAATCTAGGCTTTTTTCTCGGTTTCTCTCTTTTCCAGTGGCAACCTGTCGGCAAACCATTTAGTTAGCTTATCAGTGAAGCCAGGGGAATCTTGAACTAGAGGAATTTTTTTAACCACAATATCCTTAATTTTCTCTTTATCTTCCTTATTAATCACTATCGAAACTTGCCTAGGAAAGCGCAAATTAGTTTCAAATTGAAGCAATTCGCTGTTCAAACTGTCTTTGAACCAAAATCTTGATAATAAAGTCCAATCATATCTCAATTCACCAAAGTAAACAGCCCTGTTAGTTATCTTATTTTTAATGTTTGATGGTGGAACAGTTGACAACACATAATACAAAAATAATATCGAAATTAAGGCAATAATTAAAAAGAATTCTTTAACAAAGAAGAGGATTATTCCAACTAGAACTAGAATTGCGATTGCCGTAATCCAAAAATCTCGGTCTCTGGTCTTAAACGATCTTTCAGCTGCTTCCCACTCAAATATGACTTTTTCTTCATTTAAGTCAACATTAGTAATGTTCACATTCATTGTTTCTTTATTTTCTTCAGTCATCTAATATTATTCTAAAGCATTTGTCAAAAATTTGATATACTAAACCACTCTCTAGGAAGGGTGCGGCGAATGGTAAGCCACAGGTTTGCTAAACCTGCGTCAGAAATGGCATGTGGGTTCGACTCCCATCCCTTCCGCTTTTGGCCTATCTTTCCATGAAATTTGTGTGGTATAGCTACAAACCCCTAACTTTCCCCTATATTTTTCCCAAAAAAAACATTTTTCAGTTTTACGGCCTGTAACACACGGATTTTAAAAAAACATCAACTCAAATAACCCCTAACCTATTGGCAAATAATGTCCTATTTTTAATATAGGCCTGTAATATCGACTCCCGTTACCCCCGCTTTTGGCCTGTCTTTCGTTTGTATTTTCCCCAAAAACAACATTTTTCAGAAATATTTATATTAGAAATTTACTAGTGTTGTATAATAACAAACTATGTCAAATAAAGAGATCACCACACAAACTCAAGGTGAATTCCTCCAAGATTTTACAGAAAAAGTACCTAAAGCATCGCACGCAATATTGTTTGCATCTCAACTTGAGATAACTCCAAACGATAAAGATGGGGATCTATTAATTGAAACATTAAAAACGCTAATAGAAGGACACGAGGTAGGAATAGATACTAAACTCATAATAGATAGACATTATGTGGACAACGTTACACGAGTTAATATCCGAGATTTTCCAAATTGGTGGCCACTACTCACTAAGGACGAAAGAGAATTAAGACGGACTAATGCTGCCAACACTAAGGTTTGGCTTGAAAAATTAGAGAATGCTAACGTTTTGCAAAGTTTTCGACCACGAACACAATCAAAAACACACTCTACAAAAATTCGTGAAATAGCAAGTATACACATTGCTCAACATTGGGCTCTCGCACATCAGAAAGGTGGGGTGATTCTAAATTCAAAAGAAGATTCTTCATTTACGCTTAGTACAGGAAACCTAACTTCATCTGATATATACCTTATGAATAACTTTGCGACTAGATTCACTGGTGAACGTGGTCAATATATGGGCAAATTTATATCAGAACTCATGTCTCCTGAAGCACAATTAAGAAGTTCTGGTGGGCATATTTTAGAAACAGACAGTTGGGTAACTCTATTACACGACTACAATAATACAGGAGACCCAGCTCGTTTGCCTTTTATTCACACAGTTGCAGAAAAACTTATTGATCCTAAACGTGACGAATATGTTTCTAATGGAGAACTTATTACCAAAGAACCAGAGACAATTTTATATATTTCTCAATATTCACCCGATGGAAAGTTGGCAATTATGCTTGATCAAGCACAAAAAGATGGAGCTGAAGTTATTATCCCTAAACAACCTTCTGGAGACTACAGGGAAGAAGCATTTCCTTATAATATACAAACAAAATTGTCACACATAAAAAGAAATAAGAATATTTTATTCCCTATCAGAGAAAAACCATCACATTTTAAGTGTTTAGTAGTTAAATATAAAGACAACACTGCTGCAATACTATTTGGAAGTGATAATTATCTAACTCATATCCAAAAATTTGTACGCAATGAAGAGATTTCTGTACTTATGAAAATATCACCTGATTCTACAGAACAATTATCAACTTATAATGACTTTATTTCAAAATTATTTGAAACAAAAGAAATAAACAAACAAACTTACTCTCATTTAGAAATCACTACTTAACGCAAAAACGTTTTGTCCTACCAACTACCACCACCACCACCACCAAAACCACCACCGCTAAAGCCTCCGCTAAAACCACTTCCACCAGACCAACTGCTAGATCCAGAATATTTCACAGGAGCGCTGATTAACCCATTAGCTGTTGATGAACTAAAATGATTCAAATCATTTGCAAAACTAGCCATTACCACTCCTTGAAAATATTTTGGTGGCTCTATCCCTAGATCTTTCATATCAGCTGCCAATTGCTTAACCACCCCCAAACTAATAGCTAAAGGCAACATTTCTTCCAAAAATAAATTTTTTTCAGCAATTTCTTCTCGCCATTTTCCTTTTGATAAATAAAATTTCAAACCAACTGCTTGTCGGTGCAAACTATAACCCCAAGCTGTTTTCCTTGGCATCGATTTGGCTAAAATAAAAGTTGGAATTATTCCAATTATCAAAACAAAAAAAGCATTCCCATCAACTGAAAATTGGCTAAGACCAATTGCAATCCCAAAAAATGCAAATATATTTAAAAAAATTGCTATATTCTTCCATTTTATTTTTGTTTTATCAAAATTATTTGCGGCCATTTTTTTATTAACTAAATCACTATAAACATCAGCTTTTAAATCTTCTAAATGAGTATAAAAATGATCTTTTAAGTCAGAAATTTTTACAATTGTCCCTTCTTTTTCAGAATCAAACAAACTTTCTAATAAATTAATTTGAAATTTATTCAAATTTTCACCTTTTTTCCCTGTTCTCACTAATTCATAATCACTTTTATCAAAGCCAAATATTTTTTTTATTTCAATTTTTTTAATTGTTAAATATCCCAATCTAGCCAATTCCACAATTTCTGCCACAATATCTTTTGTATCCACTTTTTCATCAATAATAGTTCCCATTTCAGCTGGACTTAGACCATCAATTGGTGAATAGACTAAAGGTAAATGTGGTCGATTTAATAAAGGCACATCTTTTTCAGTCTTATTTTCCGGTTCGTAATAAACATTATCTGTCAAAAATCTCTTATCTCTACCTTTTTTATACCAAGCCAAAAACATTATTAAAAATGGCATTATAGCTATCAAATAAGGCCAGATTTTTGTCCAAATTCCATCCCATTTACTCGGTATCAATAAATTATTATTTTTATCAATTTGAGCCACTATTGTTAGACGACCCTCTCCATTAAAAGTTGCTTTATTTTCAGAAAAATTATTTATACAACCAAAACATTCTGTTTTAGTAATTTTCCCAAAAGGTGAGGTTACTATCGCACTAGATTTCATTATTGGTGCACTCCATTCACTTCCAGTCACATTCCAATAAATTTCTGGCCCATTTCCATAATCCAAAACTACATTTTTAATTGTATATTCAATTAAATAGCTTTTATTTCCCAAAACAGTCAAATTAGCATCCCCAATTTTTATTCTTCTGCTTTGTTTATAATTATCAACAAAATATGGCACTCTTTGTCCATTTTCATCAGTCACTGACAAAACATTTATTCTGGCATTTATAGTTTTTCCATTTTTTTTATAAATATAAGGAATAATTCTAAAGATTCCATGTCTTTCTATAAAGAAATTTACATCAATTTTTTCTTTAACATTTAAACTTCTGTCCTGATTTAAATTAATTTCAGTTTCAAAATTCTTGATTCCATAATCGCCAGTCAAAACTTCTGTATCAGCATCAATGGTTAAAGCCATTGCTTTCGTAGTGAAAATAATAAAAAATAGAAATGTCAAAATTCCAAGTCTAAAAAATCTTTTCATAATAAATTCTAGCATCTCAAATACAAACTACCTGTCAACACCACATATTTTGATTTTTCTACCGCTTTTTTAATAGCCAATTCTTTATTCTCAACTATTTGATATTGTTCAAAGTTTAGTGATTTAAGGATTTTCACAATTTTTTCATTATTTTGAGAAATAGCCGCCATGTCTTGATCGTTAACCATAAAACTAGTCAAAATTATTTCACTAGCCATTGGAATAATTTTTTCTAACATCCTTTTAGCTTCTTTTTTTTGTTTAAAAGCCACAATAAAAACAAATTTTTGCTTAGGAAAAGAAAACTTAAGACTTTTAATTAAAGCTGACATTTTTTGTGGGTTGTGAGCTCCATCAACAATAACAGTAGAATTTTTAATTTTCAAAACTTCCATTCGGCCTGGGAATCTAAAATTTCTTAAAGTTTTTTTAACAATTTTTTTATCAATATTAAAATTATTTCGACCACTAATTACTTTCAAAACGCTCAAAGCCAAAGCACTATTTTCAACTTGATAGAGAGCAATAGTGTTTATTAAAAGTTTTTTTAAAATTAAATCTTGAAAAGAATAGTTATAAATCAGAGCTTCTTTTTGTAGATGGACATTTTTATAGTTAACTCCATCTTTGACATATAAAACTTTTGTTTCTTTATCTTTAGCTCTTTTATCCAAAACCAATCTTGCTTTTCCATTTTGCCATAAAGAAACCACTGAATTTTTTTTCTGAATTATTCCAGCTTTTTGATAGGCAATTTGACTAATATTTTTTCCCAAAATTTTAGTGTGGTCTAATCCAAGTCGAGTGATAACTGCCATTTTGTTTTCTGAATCGACCACGTTAGTTCCATCCATCAAACCACCCATTCCAGTTTCAATCACCGCATAATCAACTTTATAGTGGTAAAAAGCAAAATAAAACATGGCCACTATAATTTCAAAATAAGTTGGGTTACCAAACCCACTTTCTTTAGTTTTTTCAATTGCACCAATAATTTTATTCAATAAAAACACAAACTCTTTTTGACTAATATTTTTATTATTAATTTGGATTCTTTCTTTAATATCAAAGATATGAGGGGACACAGTCAGTCCAACTTTAAATCCATGATTTTTTAATAAATTACTCAAATAAGAAGCGGTTGATCCTTTTCCAGAAGTTCCAGCTAAATGGATTACTTTATATTTATTCTGTGGATTATCAAGGCAATTTAGAATAAATTTTTGTCTTTCCAAACCTAACTCCCCAGGGTGCATCAATTTTCCACTGGGGATTGATTTTTGTAGATAACTAAGCGCTTGCTTGTAATTTTGGATCTTCATTTTTAACTGGCTTTTTAAGCCATTTAATTCCTAAATAAACAAAAGGAGTGGAGATGACTGACATTATTGTTTTTAAAAACCAATAAGGCAAAATTATTCCCCACAAGAAACTTGCGTTGGCTGACACTGAAATTTTGGTTGAATAAAAAGCCACTGTCATGAAAATAAGAGTGTCAAAAAAGACGGCTAAAATATTAGAAAGATTGTTACGAAACCAAAGTCCCTTTTTACCCATCATATTTTTCAATTTAAAGAAACATTAATGT